>Ga0209515_10002125_pt1 | contig 31167 bp, 34 predicted proteins | sample Subgroupgradi54m_FD_187454 | JGI IMG/M metagenome (GOLD analysis project Ga0209515, IMG submission 187454) | Subsurface groundwater microbial communities from S. Glens Falls, New York, USA - GMW60B uncontaminated upgradient, 5.4 m (SPAdes)... ... | reverse complement strand
CCACTGCTTTTCTGTCAGATACACGGCTCGGCTCATAGGTCTCCTCCTATGAGCCTTTTATCGGCAATTACTTACAATGGCTTATGAAACCGCTTCTAATAATTTAAGGGAGTTAGGATTAAAAAAAAGAGATGGAGCGGGATACGGGAATCTGTGAGCTCACTTTCGTAATACAAACAAAATCAAACAGTTATAAATTTCCACCGGATTTCTGCAACACATTCTGCAACATCCATTACAGCCCACTTAATTTGAGCGCTTCAATGCGACCGGACTCTGTGGAATGTGAATAGTGGTCATTGAGAACACGTTCATCCATGTGCCCCGTAATTTGCATTATGTCTTTATTCGGGACTCGAACGGCTTTCAGGTGGGTGATCAATGAGTGTCTAAAATCATGCGGGTTTACCTTCCGCTTCAGCACACGAGTACTTGCCTTGTGAAGATAATTACGATAGGTCTCTTTTTTTATCATTTTTGCCCTTGAATTAGGGAAAAGTAATCCGGATTGATCTTCTTGCTTATTCACATACGTGACAATAACATTTGATAATTTTTTATCCAGAGTCGACAGAGTAAATTCCTTCCGATTTTTTCTAAATTCTTTCTCAATGGTAATCGAAACAGGATTCCCGTCTTCCCACCTGATCAATTTCTTTTTAAGCGACAGGGTTTCATTAATTCTCCAGCCTAATTTTGCTAGAAAATATGTTATCACATAATACTTGTGATTGTCTGCTTTTATAGCATCGAGAATTGATATCTTTTCATCGAGGGATAGGACCGTTTTATTCTTTATTTCAAATTTTGGCGTCGGCAAGATCCTAATTTCCTTATAAACCCGATCATCACAATAATCAGCGCGCCAGAACCGACTGATAATCGCTTTTAAGTGCCCCAATTCGGTTCTCCAGTTAAGTTTCTGATGTGTTTTATTATAGGATAAGTAATCAAGAAAAACACCTTTGGGCAGATTATTAAGGCGCTTAATTGAGGGATAACATTTCATCAGGAATCCCAAAAAAAACCGATCGTAGATATTCATTGACTTATTGATCGTGCTATAGGCGCAGGGTTCGGCTCTATTATTCATGGTACTCGATTCCATCATTTGCAATAAAATATTCCGCAATTCCGCAAATGACATGTCCTTCTTGCCTTCAAGTTCCTGATGGGGATGTTTTTGGACATATTCATTTATCCATTGCGTTCTAATGACAGAAGCTTCACGATATGATTTTTTTTCAAGCCTTATGGTTTTATAAACCCGTTTATTGGGATAAGGACAGAAATTAAGCTGACAAACATAACGCCCCTCTTTATCAACTTCATCCTTTCCTTCACGAAAGGCAATTCCAAGATACTGCCTAATCAGCTTCGACATCAGTTGCCATCCCCCTTTCGGTAACCCATTTCCAGAACACCGATTCTATTGCATAACTTCTTTTGCCGATTTTGATCAATGGACAGGCGTTCTTTTTTTGCCAATTCCGGTTATGTACTGTATTCAGAGAAATTTTTAAAATAGCTGCAATCTCCTCTGATGTAAGCAGCCGCCAATTCTCGCCCGATGTATTGGTTATCATCCAAGACAGCCTCCTCTAGGTTTTCCTTGAAATTCAACTCCCAAGAGGTACAATAAAAAAGGCTGTGGACATAAAAAGGGCGTGTCGAACGCTACTTGTCTTCTAGCTAGCCGGTGATGGCCCTCAGAAAGCTTCACCGGCTTTTTCATTGATTATAGTACACCTATTCGGGTGTACATTCAATGCTTTTTTCTGTACCTCGTTGGTATCTTCTTCAAATCTCGGCTCTCAATATAGCGCCTCATGGCTTGGTCAGTTGTCCAATACCTTCCATCTTTCAGCACTGCCTCAAGCCGCCCACGTTTAACGTAATCTTTCAGGGAGTCACGGCTAAAACCGTATTTCTTTGCAGCCTCAGAAAGCGACAATAAATTCTTAGGTATTTTGATCATGCTGAAGCGTCTCCATCGAAACTCTTTAATTCCCTGGTTATCGCCTTTTGGCTTGGCAAATTTACTCGATATTTGGCCACAAATATTTTTTCCTCTAGTCCGCCCAGCGCATAGACAGCCTCTTCATATCCAATATCTTTGCAAAGGATAAGACCTATCGTCGGATTATCACCGGCCGATTCTTCATGATGCCGGTAATACTCGATATAACCGTTCATTTGCCCGACAAAATCCTTTTTGAATTTTTCCTTCTTGAGCTCCACCAATATATAACAATGAATTCGGGTATGGAAGAAAACTAAATCTATACTTTCCCAGTTACCATCAATCAGGATTTTAACCTGTCTTCCGACAAGTGAGAAATGTTTTCCGAGTTCGGTCAGTACCTGGATTGCTCGTTCGCATAAAGCGTCTTCCAGCTCCCGTTCGCTGAAATCCCTGCTTAGATCGAGGAAATCAAAATGATAGCTTTCCTTAAAAATCCCCTCGCTGGCCGGAAGAGACGGAAGCTTTTTAACCGGAATAGCGCGATGTCCTTTTTTGAACTGTTCATAGAGATTCCGTCGGATTGATCTTCTTAGCTCAGCAACGCTCCATCTCTCATCAACTGCCTTTAATTCATAGAACCTCCGTTTCTCTTCCACCAGAGGTAAAAGCTCCCGAATATGAGACCAGCTTAATTGTTGCGGCGCCGTCGCAACAATTGGATAGGTGCGATAAAAGTCCATCATACGGGCAAGCTCATATCGTGATATCCCGATATCTTTTGCCATATTGGCGACGAGATGGCTTCCGTAATCTGCGCGATCTTTATTTTCGAGCTCACCACGAACCATCCGTTCTCCCACTTTCCAGTAGGCATTTAAGCGTGCTTGATCGACGGCCTTATGTGCAAGAAGAACGGCCCGGCCTAGAATGGCCCGTACATCCTGCAGGATTTGCTGATACCCCTTCAAAACAGCAACGGCTTTTGCAGGTAACTGTCCGCCTGTAATCCCTGTCTTTCCCTTAGACGATTTCCCCATTATTTCAGTCCTCCGTTTTGAGCATCGGAGCTCCGAACTGCTTTCGTGCTTCTTCATAAGATTCGCGGTCCCCGATATCAAACCAGCAACCATCAAATTGAACGCCGTAAAGTTCTTCTTTTGTGCTGAGCCATCCAACGAAATCACCGATCCGGTCAGCATTCAAACATTCAATGTTAAGATATTCATAAACCCTCAACAGGTAATCATAGGGAAAATAATAAATTCCGATGCTTGCGTAGGTTGATTTGGGCTCAGCCGGCTTTTCATGAAAGCTGATTACCTTGTTGTGACTATCAAGCTCAACAACGCCGTAGAGCTGTGCTCTTGCGATGTCCTTAACGTCATACATCCCAATAAATCCCGATTGCCCGTGGCCCAGACATGGAAGAAGAAAATGGCCAAGAGGAAAATCAAAGTAATTATCCGCGCATAGCACGAGAAAATCGTCTGATCCTGTTCGCATGGACCGGAAACCCAGGAACAAATCCCGGACAGCGCCACACCGTTTCTCGGGGACAAAAGCATGGTTGTTCTCAATGCTTATTCTTTTTTGATAACGCGACCTCTGCTGCCAGCTTAAGAACTCGTTATAGAAAAGGCCGTTTGTAACCACGGCAACATCCCGCACTACAGACAGGCATTCAAGCTTTTCCATGAGATGATCCAGAAGCGTCCGGCCTCCGAGATCAAGGAGTGCTTTCGGCTTATTTTTTGTCAGCGGATATAACCTTGTACCAAACCCTGCAGCTAGAATAATAACCCTGAGCATCGTTCACTCTCCTCTTGATCAATTAATGTTTCAATATTTTCAAAAACTGAATTCTCAGATTGCGCGCGTAAAACGATAATCAGATCTCGCACCATGCGTCCCTGCGTAATATTGCGGAGAAGAAGGCATAATTCATCTTCCAAATCTGTACATAAACCGTTCAAGGCCTGCCTCCTCCCTCACTCTTCTCAGAAGACAGTGTTTGATCATGCTTAAAAAGCGAAACAGCCTTTCCGATGCCTGTTTGAATTTTTACGAATGCCTGCATTCCGTACTTGGCACCGTTTGGGATTTCATCCAAAGAGATATCGCAAGGAACCACATGCTTAATCTTGAATACTTTTTCCGTCTCTTCCTTAACCTTGGGATTGATTCGAATAATTCGCCCCCTGTATGACCTCCAGGGAAAAGCGGAGAAACGAATCGAAACTCTGTTTCCTTCCTTAAGTTTCTGCACATCTTTTTCCGGAACCGGCAGTTCCAAATAAAACGTGCCCGGATCTGCAAGCTCGATCACGAACTCCCCTTCTCTTAGAAAATTCCCGATCTTTTCTTTTGGGTCACTCAAAATCACCCCGGCAAACGGAGCCTTGAGTTCGAGGGATGCCATGCGCTCTTTAAAAAAGCGAATCTCCGATTTGACAGTCTCGTACTCTTTTTGGCGCATGGCGAATTCTTCTTTCACTTGAAAAAGATCAGATTCCGCGCTGTCGAGAACAGCTTTTGCGGTCACCCCATTTTCATAAAGGATGGTTTTGCGCTCAAATTCCTTCTCGAAAAATTGCATTTTCTTTTCGAGACGGGAACGGTCATGACCAAGAATTTCAAGAGATGCCTCTTTTTCGCGGGTTTGGTTGGCAATGTCTGGATTTTCAAAACGGGCAAGCTCCTCACCGGCTTGGACACTATCGCCCTTTCTGTGGAATAATTTTTTCAGCACTCCGGGATTGATTAATCCGATCTGAGCAAATTGCTCCGATTTCAAAACGGCCGTCCCTTTGACACCTTCCTGCCTGAAGAAAATCATGAGTCCACTTGCAGCCAGAATGACAAAGAGCCAAAACTTTTTCGCGCCCGATTTACTGGGAGAGGCCTCTTTGAATAAGGCTGGTTCTTCGACCACGATCTCTTGTTCAGGGTCAGATGATGTTTTTTGAGTCATAGATCATTCTCCTTTTTAGAACCAGGCCTTCAATCCATGCGGGATTGACTTCGCCGTCAGATAAACTGCGGGGATTGAAAATATGAGACTTGTCAGGACTGGTGAGGCCTGCCAAACAAAATAAGGGGTCTCGACCAGGCAAAAATAGAGTCCCAGAATTCCAAGGGTTGTTCCCGCCCAAAGATTTCCCAATGCACTGCCGAAGCTGATCTGCTGGAATGGGTTCTTGGACATGGGACGCCATGCAAGCTTCCTTAGCGGAAGCGTGAGAATATCGAGAGGCCCATAAAAGAAATTATTCAAAGTAACCAGGGTGGAAAAGCAAATTTCGTAAGCATACTCTCTTGAATCTTTCAGAGTTCTCACGATCACAATTTTATGGAAAAACGTAATAACCAGGGTGAAGATCAGAACCGTTTTAAGAATGCTGTTGGTAAATAATCCAAGCCAGATCGAATCAATCTTGAAATGAATCAGTTCTCCCATCAGGGCGGAATGGGCCAGCAGGGCAAGAATGGCCCAGAAGAAAAAAACAAGATCAGCAAGATAAAGATAAATACCGTAAAACACTAAAAAGCGTGACGCCACCGAGATGTTTGGCATAAACACAAGAGGCCATCCCTGAAGCGTTCCTTGTGACCAGCGGCGTGCTCGTGCTCTTGCTTCGAGATAATTAGACGGGGCTTCATCAAAGGCGCAGACGTCAGAACAAAAAGCAACCCGATAACCCATCCGGTCAAGAAGCACGGTATCCCAGTTGTCGTGGGAAAGAAGCCCCTTGGGTAGATCGATTTTTGAAATGAGTGCCGTTCTGGCGAGGTGATGATGACCAAAGGAAATGGACCTGCCAAAAATCGCCTGCAGGGTGGTGAAACTAAATCGCTGAGAAAAATCCGTCCCAATCTTTTCGAATCGTGCATACCAGGTTGCGGCATGAGCGATTTTGACGAAACACTGAAAAATGGCGATATCTTGGTTTCGTGGATGTTCGGCTTTTTTGATCAATTTCAGGATGACACCTTTGGGAACCATCCCATCAGCATCACATACATATATGAAGGCGTATTCAGGATGCGCGGTAAGAAACTCTCCGATATTGCCCTGTTTGCGCTCGACCGGGTCCTCCCGGCGGCGGTAGTGAATCCGGGGGCCATATTCATGCCGCAATCTTTCGATCAGCCGCGCTTCAAAAGAACCGAATTCCAAGTCTGAATCCGAAAGGATCCAGAGATCCAGATTCGGAAGTTTGTTCCCTGAAAACGAGTAATCAATACGTTCAAAAATTCCATGTTTTTCATTGCGGATGGGATAAACCAGAGCTGTTTTGGGAAAGGATTTGAAATACGCTTCACTCAAAACCCTTTTTTTGACGAAAATCGAGAAGATCGCGGTAAAAAATAGATAAGCCACATTGAAGAATAAAAACGCGAATCCACCAATCCACGCGAAGCTTACGACAAGGCTTTCTCCGGTTATGATGACCGTGGAAGCGACGGCCCAAGTAACCCCTAGAGTAAAAATGGCGATTAGCGCCAGAAAGACAAGGGTAATCCGATTTCTCATGACCCCTCCCCTTCCTCGAAACCCATATTTCGCTGCAGTCTTGCAAGAAGAATGCGGTACTCCGTGATTGCCTGGAGTCTCTCCATTTTTGCCTCTTCCAGAGCAAGGAATGAGTCAAGTAACTCACCGGTTCCTTTTTCACCCGCTATCAGTCTTGTTTTCTCGTTTTTGTAGCCTTCATCTCTTTCTTTGAGAAGCGCATCTTGAAGTCTGATTTTTTCAGACGCGGTTCTTGCCTCGTGGTAGAGACGACGCGTTTCATTTTCCTTTTCCTGAATCTCCACGGTGCCTGCCCATTTGGTCTCCTGAATTTCATGCGCTTTGGCATTGATTTGCGAGCCCAGCCGCCCGAAGTCCCAGATATTCCATTTACCGAGAGCCCCTACCATAACGCGATCGGTATCCACGAAAACATCCTGATAAACATTCCATTTAGCTGCCAGGCTAACGGAAGGCCATCTTTCAGCCTGAAGCATTTTCTTTTCGAATTCTTTTTCCTGGATTTGCAAACCGGAGAGTTTATAGAGAGGATCATGTTTCCGACTCAAAGCAAGGTAGGCGCTAATGTCCGTCATCAGGCCCGGGATTTCTCCCAAAAGCTCAAGCTCCAAGGATTCTTGCGCATCGACACCGATAGTCTGCATCAATACGGAAAGCTGATAGTCATAGGACTCCTTATGTTTGACAAGCGCGGCCTTCGCCTTTTCGAAAAGCGTCTCAATGCGTATCAAGTCATAACGCGGGATAATCTCCTTTTGAAATAGAACATTTGTCCGTTCATAAGCTTGCGAAAGCTCCTTGACCTCCCCTTGTGCGATACGGGTTAATTCTTTTTCTTTGAGCACCTCCGCGTAAAGGATTCGTACATAAAGGCCGAGATCCAGCTTGGCTTCCTCCAGCTTAAGGCTCTCGCTTTCAACTCGTACCTTTTGTTTCTGTTTATTGAAGACAGATTTTCCGCCTTCAAAAAGAGGCTGTTCAAGGAAGGTATCGAAGTAGCTGACTGTCCGCTTATCTCCGGTTGCGACAGCGCCAAAAAACTGCGTGCCGAACTTGGGAAGAAATTCAGCTTTTGCTCCCTGATAGAGAGCCTTTTCCTTTTCCAGTCTTTCGAAGGCTTGTTTCACTTTTGCATGATCTTTTAAAGTCTTGGAAATGGCATGCTCAAGGGTCACAAGACGGCCGTAATCTTCAAGCGCGACTTCCCCCGGTTCCGCATAGACGGTATGGCTAAGAAGAATTCCGAGAATCAAAAGACCTGTTGCACGAAGCATTCTTTTATTTCGTTTCATAGCTCCCCAGCCCAAGGAAGCCTGCTCTCCGATAGGGAAAACAGGCTTCCTTTTATTCGATTTGAGATTTACTTGGTCGTGATTTTCTCGTCGAGTTTGGCGATACCCTTTCGGAATTCCGCCCACTTTCCCGCATCAACGAAAAAGCCTTGTTTGGTCGCGCGCATTTCCCCTTCGATTTCCGCGAAGACACGGAAATCGCCGCGAGCCTGCCCTTTGAACTCGGAAAAACGAATCCGCAGCTCTTCTTCCCCCTCTTTCATTGGAATGACACACACTGTTTCATCCTTGAAATCAACCTTCTTTTTTGTCTTCTCCATTGACTTCCTCCTTTTTAAATTGCCTCAAGAATAATCACCTGAATGGGCGTATAGGCCTCCACGGTGATCGATGGCTCGGCTTTGACACTGCGCAAATCCTGAGAGGCCTGGTTCGTCAGATTTTGCGCAAGATTGACCCGAAGCTGGTCTTCGAGGTTGTAGGGATCCCTCCGGCCTGATCCCACAAAAAGACTGGCCCCTCCGAGAAGGGTCTCTCCAATTGCTTTAAGAACTTTCACGTCCCGGTGCTTCTCCACTTTGCCTTTGATGCCCCCGGAACCATCTTCCGATAAGGCCATTGCCCGGACACGCATCTGACGCCCGTCTGGAAAAATCAAGAGATCAAAACTGACATTGATGCGGTCGAGAGATTTGAGGACACTCGCCTCCCCAAGAAATTTTGAGTCTTTGGGGATAAGAATCTGTTTTTGCCAGTTAAAATCCTTGCTGACGAGGGCTAGAACTGGAGCCGCTACATTGAAACTGAAGACACGATTGGAAAGTAAAGCCGGAATTTTCGTCCCGGAAGGAATTCCCAGCGGTTTTCGCATTTCATCCGGCTGTCTTGATCGGGAAAGAGAACTGCCTTCTTTTTCTTTCTGATAAACGTAAACCTCAATGTTAGTGCCATAATTGCGTTTATTGACAGTCTTGATATTGCGGATTGATTCCAGGTCCTGCATCTTGTCGTCTTCTTTTCTTGCCGCTTCAATGGCCCTGTCCATTGCTGCCCTGGTTACAACCTGCGGTTTTTCTTCAGAGTGAATCGGAATACGTTCTTTTCTTTTGGGCCCACTATGAGAAACGAAAAATATTACCAATATCACTGGAGCGATAATGGCGATTGTCCACCGGATCCAGGGCTGTTCAAAAAACTCCTGAAAAAGAAATTTTCCCTTTTCCTCCCGAGTAAGATCGTCGAAAAATTCAGGTTCCGGCGGAGGCGGCATCGATGCGCCTTCCTGGCCATTTCCCTTAGGCAGTTCCTTTTTTTCCGGCATTGTTTATTCTAACCAGGCGAAATCTTTTATCTCCATCGCCCGGTTCCCTCCTTCCTCAAGGATTCTAAAAACGGACTTTCCATTTTTACTCAGCGCTCGGTACTCAAACGAAAGAACGCCGTAAACATAACTGTCCGGCGCAATCAAATCGGAGAGTGAAAGCTCACTTTGAAATTCGATGATGCCATCCTCGCGTTTCTTGAGGAATTTCCGCTCCTCCGTAATCATGCCGACAAACACTTTGGAGACTCGATAGGGCGTTTTGGAATAGTTCAAAACCGAAAATCTCAAATAGGCCTTGTCCCCCACTTGGGAGAGGGAGAGGAGATTCACTTGAACGCCATCTTTTGTAGCGGATGATTTAAGAGAGACACTGCGTGACTGGGCGGCTATTTTCTCTTTCAGCTTTTGCTCGGAAAGCTGTTCGGCTTGCTTCTCAAGGCCTTTTTCCTTCTCCTTGAACTCTTTTTCAAGATGCTGGCTCTTTTCCTCCACCTTTTTATCAAAGGCGTTTTGAACCAGCATCTCGTCGTCCTGTGGGAGCCTAAAATCCAGCACAAAATCCGCGGTCTCTGGCCCTCCCACAGAGACATCAAACGCAAGCCGGCCGGACGCTGTTACAATCACAAGGTTTGTCCTGGCATCCAATTCATCGCTGACAGGTTTGATCAGCACCTGCGTTTCATAGACACCAACCTTGAAAAGTTCCTGATCCCCAACGAAAACTTTGAGCGCTTTTTCGGGCAGATCTATCGTGGACACATATCCGAGCGCGGTCTGAAGTCTGTAAACAACACTGGAACGCATCGTCACCTTATAGATGTTCCGGGTTGATCGTTTTAACTTGTTGAATTGCTGCCTCTCTTTCAACACAACCGATTGATCTCCTTGCGCTTTTGCCGTGTCTTCCGCCAAAAGCGCGGATGCGGAGATAAGGGCCACTAAAGAAGGGGCTAAAAATGCCAAAAGAATTTTTTTAGGGTTCATTTTTGATCTCCGAGTTTGTTCAGAATCATCTCGCGGTAATCATCCACGAGAAGCCCCGCCGGTACGTCGATACTTCTCGGGAGTTTTTTCAAGACGAGTTCTGCTTTGAAAAGCGCCGATTCCCGGTAATTTGGATTTTTGTAGCTTTGGATTGTCCTTACGCCGATCAAGGAGACCAGTATGAATTCCTGGGTTTCACGTTCGATTTTCTCCTCTTTAAATTCGATTTGCGCGTGAAGGCCGGTCTCACGAATCCGCACAAGAAGTCCTGAGTCCACCAGATCCCGGTTTGTGATTTTCTGAAGGCGCAATGTCATCTGATTGAATGCATCCGTCACGTCACGTGACAATGTATAGGCGTTGTATTCCGTGTATTTCCGAACAAACGATTTTGAAAAATATAGAATTTCCGGCTCTGTCGGCGCATTGTTGAGGTGAAAATCCCGAATGGGCTCTGCCGCACCCACCTCCGTCACCCGGATTACAACCGGCGGTCTTTTGGCAAGAAGGAATGACCCGAAGAAAGACATCAGCAGAATAAAAAGAAGCGCGAGGTTTGAGAGTTTCAGAAATTCCACCTGCGCCTCAAGGTCTCCAAAGACCTCGAAATAGCGGCGTTTGTATTTTTCGAGTTTTTGATGGAATAATGTCTTCATGGTTTATATCCTTGGGTTCCCGCTCCGCTCGCAGGTGACGGTTTCTGATGATGCATGGACCGGGTCGCGAACTTTGCAATAAAAGCGGTCCCGATTCCGACCACCGCGGAACCAAGCCCGCTCAAGCTGCCGCCTCGCGTGATTTGGTGCGAAATGACCGGCACCGAAATAAATAGAATGATGAAGAGCAGATTGGCAGCCAGGACTGCCGCGCTGTTGGATTCTTTGGGAAGATAGACAGAAATCAGATTCATCGTTGAAATCACCTTCATAAGAATGGAAAGCACGAATGTCCATGAGGAGACTGCTACAAGGCTTCGAAGCCAGAATGCGAGTCCATCGGCCGTGACTTTATAAACAGCGAATCCGGTCAGAACCGGCCCCATGACATATAGAAGCGCGAGAAAAATAAATCTAAGCCAGGTCAATACTCCAAGCAGAGCCAATGCTATGGCATAGGTGATGAAATTAAGAGTGGTGATAATGGAAAGAAACTTCAGTATTCCGAAATCTTTTTTTGCGCCAATGTCCTGAAAAACAGCCTGAAGAACCTCTTTGAATTCATTTTCAGGGAGCACCGACTTTGAAAGCAGATCCATGCCGTAAACAACCCAGACAAAAAATCGCTCATAAATCACAAGCAGCGCCGTCACCACAAGCACTCTGAGAAAAAGTCCGGTAAAGTCGGATTTTCCCTTCAGAGCCTGAAGATTTTCATGAAGAATGGCCGCGATAAGCATCACAGAGAAGATCACGAAACCAAGCCGGAATGTGACGTCAAAAGGACTGCTAAAAAGATTGGGTATTTGAAGCGCATTAGTAAAAAGAAATTGCTGAAGGGGCATGGTTATCTTGCCTCCAGAATTGCTGAAAGATAACCACCCGCATCATCCAGATATTTCGTTCGTTCCCATTCAAGCCGCTTTTCTTCCCGCGATACCTGTTCTACCTGAACCGCTTCAAGCTCGATAAGTTTCGCAAGGGCTTCCTGCTGCTGTTGGGAAAGGATCATGACTTGCGAGAGCGCCTCAGCGTTGAGCCGTGCCGCTCCCTTGGGACTTGCCGTTTGAGCCTGCTGGGAAATCGAGCTCGCCGCATCCCTAGTTGCTTCGCTTCCACCACGAATTTCCTGGGCGAGTTGGAATCCCTCCACGACCTGCATTTCTTCAAAGGGTATGTAAGGACGCTGATGAGATGCGGGGATCTTTCCTGTAATCGCCTCAAGCGAAGATCGAATGTCGGCGGGCCCCGAGGCTTGATTCAGAATTTCTACGTCGGATGTGACCCATCCGAAATCAGTGAAGGCATCCCTCAAAGAACCATTTCCAGACCGGAATAGATTCTTAAAAGAATCCCCCACCAACGCGTGAAAAATGTCATCGAATCCTGAATGAACGCGTAATAGCTCCAGATATTGCGATTGAAGCTGGCTGATCTGCTCTGTGGCCATAGCAATTTCCTGTGCGAATTGAGATTGCATCAAAGCATTGCGGAGTTGATTGAGCGCGGCATTCACGGCATCGATGGTCGGGAGATCCGCCCGAGTTACGCCGCTTGCCGCCAACATTAGAATTAAAAGTGAAATAAAAACAACCTTCGTTCTTTTCATGGTTACCTCAGCCAATGAATTAATCCGATGAATAAGATTGCCGCGACCGTGAGAAACATACAAAAAACCACAAGAGCGGAAGAACCATCGTTACGCATGGTCGCCTTCCTTTTCTTTTTTAACGCCGTGCGGAAACTGGCGGGCAAGTTTTTCCAGGGATTCAAGATTCAACGGTTTCGAGGAAAGCTCCATTTCCTGATCCTGGGGATCCGTCGTCGCAATCCAATACTCAAGCGCGGTCGGCTCGAGCTTTACCAGAACATGCTGTTCATCGAACTTGATGAAAACTTCGGAATAATGCCCCGGTCTTACCTCAAGCTCACGAATGGCTTGGATTTCATTTGGGTTGAGGCCGAACCGCCCCAATGCTTCATGGCTTTTGTGAAGCCGTAAAATGTATTTGATGGGTGAATTATTGATGATGACACTGGCAATCTTTGATTCGAGGAAATCCTCTGGATTCTGCGAAATCGACAAGACCCCGGCATTCATTTTCCGGGCTGTCCGGTAGAAGACCTCGACAAGATCAGTGCCCTGGGATTCCTTCAAAAGACGCCAGCATTCGTCAAGCACGAGGATTTTTTTCAGCGCAACGTTCTCGAACTTTCTCTTGAGAGCAAAGGGAATAATGAAAAGAAGGATTTCTTGAAGTTCGGGGTAATGGGATACTTTCCTGAGATCAAATACCGTAAAGCGGGAATCAAAATCAAAAACCCCTTCCCGATTAAGGAGTCTGCCATATTCGCCTTTCGTAAAAAGACAGAGTTCCTTGGCAAACTGATACGCCTTTCTCTTGTCTTCCTCATCTCCGGCTTCAAAGTGATAAAGCGCGTTTTCGACATCGCCGAGAAGCGGGGCATGATCTTTTGCAAGTGACCCATAAACCTCCCGGATAGCGCGCTCCAGAATCATCTTTTCGCTGGCCGACCATTTGCGGTCAGGGCCGATCATTTTCTGAAGAAGTTCCTTGAGGAACTGGAGGAATGTCGCGTCCGCATCCCCATTCTCTGAAAAAAGAAGACCTTTCCTTGGAAAAGGATTCAGGGTATACGCCTCGGAGCACTCCACCTCAAGATAAGAACCGTTCAGGATGGCCGCAAGCTTCCGGTAGCTTCCACCAACATCAATCACAATGACTTCATGGGTCTTGGATGCGATAAGAAAATGAAGCAGGAGATGGGTAGTAAAAAAAGATTTCCCGGACCCGGTCGTCCCCAGCATGACCGCGTGTTTGGCCTGGAGAGCGGCATCGAACAAATCAAGTTTCAACGGTTCATCCCGCCAGGTCTTTAAAAGCAGCCCCATTTTCTCAGTACCTCTCCAGCTTGCCTGAAGCGGGACAAGATGTGTCAAGACCTCGGAGCGAACAAGAAATGTCAGCGGATTTTCATGCCCCTGAAGAGGAAGGAAAGACAAAAAAAGGCGGTCATGGTTCATGTGGTCGCAAATGGCTTGAGCATCTCCAAGCCGCGGAAATATACGAAGCGCTTCATCGACGCGTCCATCCAGCTCACGCCTTGTTTTTTCGCGGAACATGACTGCCAGTGAAAAATAAAAAAGTTTATCCTCGCTTTGCGCAATTTCAGTCAAAAGTTGGTCCGACTCCCCTGCCCTTGCCCACGCCTCGTAATCCTTAGTCCTCGCAAAAAAGCCTTCGGCTTTCGCAAAATTACCCTGCTTTTTCAAAGCTGCCCGTTCGCGCTCCTGATCCGGGACTTCAATGGTGATGGAGATAAAATAATTGCAGCCAAGCGCGCGCTCGAAATCCCTCATCACTTTTAGACTGGTCTGATCCGGAAGCAACCGAAGGTTTAATACTTCATGAAAGTATTGATCCAGATAAAAGAACCTGTCTTCGACGACTGGTGGGGATAAAAGCAAGCGAGACCGAAGGGTTTCTCCCTGATAGTTAGGGCCGGATTCAAGAATGCGACTTCTTTCAAACGGCGTAATCTCTTTCGAGTAGTGGGGATTAAACAATTCATAGAGATATGCAAGAAGCTCGGGTTCATGAATTTTTTCAAGCCGAAATCCGAGATCGCGGAATTCGGCTTCAATCTGAACGGCGATCTTCCGGATATCGCCCTTTTGCGCATTGAAGTCAGATTCCGAGAGCCTTCTGGCTTTGCCGCCCAATGCAAAAGAAAGATTCGGCAGAGTCGCTTGATGATTTCGCTTCCAGGATGGATTCATGACGACAAACAGAAATACTTCTCTACGAATAAAAGGATGCTCCCGGTAGGCTTTAAGTTTTGCATCCACGACTTTCCGGGCAAGGTTTCCTTGATCTTCAATTGAGCTATCAAAATCTCTGAGAATTCCCTCAGCCCCTTTTTCGGATTTAACGATGATATGAAGAGTTGTTCCCGTCGGAAGGGAATTCCAAAATTTACGTGCCCGGTGCTCAAAGTTTTCGATACTCTCATCACTTTCGAGAAGAAGGTCGCGGCCATGGAGTTTGAAGCCGTACCCCATCGTTCCCGAAACGCCGATCAGAAGGTCTTCTTCGATTGAATAAAGATCCACTCGCTTATAAAACGGAATCCTGGATTCCTGATGAATAAGGTCCCGGATTCGAAGGAGGTTAGTGCTTTTCACTTTCGATCTCCTTGGAGTTTTCCTGAGTTTGGCCGTATCTGCGTCCTCTGAAAAGAAAACGAAGAATTGAAACAGTCCAGTGCGGGGGTTTTCCTTTTTTGTAAAGCCGCAGAAAAAAATGAGCGCCTCCGATCAGAACGAGATTCAAAATCAGATTTTTTGAAAATAGGAAGACCGCAAGGTAAAGAAGAACCAGAATCAGGAAGTCCGGAAATTCAAGACCCAGAATTTTGTTTCGTTCGTAAATCTTGCGGTAGACCTTAAGCCGTTTCACCAAATCCCTCCTAAAAATGAGTCACGTTTTGAATCAAGGCAAGAATGGCCCTTGAAAGCATGATGAGCGCACCGCCCCCGGCGGCAAGCGCTCCCCTGCGCATCCCCTGTTCATCCCCAAGCGCCATGGATATGCCGGAGATGGCAACCCCGATCACGAGTACTCCGGGCCCCATCGTTCGAATCATAAAATCACCGACTCCTTGAAGAAAGAATTGGAGATCTGTTTCCGAACCCGCTTCCGCATAACAAATCTGGGCTTGGAGCAGCAGAACCCCCAATCCCGCAAGCACCTGACCGAATTTTGAAAACCTTTTTCCCATGATTTTCTCCGTTTGGAGGGGGAGGAAGCTCATTAACCCCATCGGGAGGCTTGCCTCGCTTACGATTAAGTGGGTTGGCCTCACTCCCCCTATAGTCTTGGGCAATTCCAGGGGGCGCGTTCATGGTTTGTCCACGTTTTCCCTTAGGAAATTTTTTTAGTTACCCTGGCCAGAACGTTGTAGATCGCAGTGCGGAGCTTCCCAAGTTTTCTTGCAATTTCAGAAACCGACAGTTCTTCGCGGTACCGTAGTCGGAAAACAACCCGCTGATTAGCTGTAAGATGCGAAGCCGAGACCGCCTTAAGCCTCCTCCGGCGTTCCCTTTTCCAAGATAGCGCTTTGTGAAGGGCCTTTGGGACATCCTGCCTCATTCGGCGCACGGTACTGCTCGTAACGCCCAGCTTTTTCACGACTTCTTCATTTGAAAGTTTCTGAATATAGAAAAGCTCGAAATACTCCCTTTGCTTTGCTGTAAGGGCGGCCTCCTTTAAGAGCCGTGTCAATTTGTTGCGCGTTACCCTGAGAATCATCCTCTGTTCTTCCCGGGTTTCTCTTTCCACGATCTCATGCAAAGGGCTTGAGGCATCTGCTATCTTTTTTTTGACCTCGAGCTCAAAGGGATGGAGAGGATCATCCTGCAGGCTTCCCTCCACACGCATAAAATCAATCTCTCGCACCCTAGATCTTCGTTTCTTTTTAGTTTCTGAAAAATCTTCGTCTTCATTTGTCGTTTCACCTGACATCTCCGCTTCTCGCTTTCCGCCGTGCGGAAACCGGGTGAGGGCATAAAAAAAGCGGGCAACCCGGGGGATTGCCCGCTTACTTAAAACTTCAGTCCGAAGACTATTGGCAGGATATTGCTTAAAAGAAATATCCTGCCTAAAAATGCGAAAAGAATTTTCTGAGGGAGATTTGTTAGATCTGGCGAGGAAAAAAGGTAGGGATTCTACATTAAGCGATGAAATCGCTCTGAAAGGAAAGGGATCCTCCGCGTTGCCGTGTCCGTATCCGGAACCACACGACTAAATGGTGGTCCCAGATTTATCGGAGATCCTTAATGAGCTGCAAAAAAGCTCGCTCTTTGATTTGTCTGGAACGGTTATGTGAACGCGGCAGGACCTTGAAACAGCCTCAGGCGTGCAATTTAGGAAGCTCTGCTTCCCGCTTATCCGGGCGGCCGAGACGGGAGGATAAGACTTCCTGAAGTGAAGTCTTTTGATCCTGCTTCCCGCCTGATCCGGGAGGATCTGGCCTTTTACAAATTTCGTTTATTCGTGAGCTTGATTCGCTCTTTTTGTGAACCTGGATAAACAGGCAACATCATAATCAGCCGGGAAACATCAGTCAAGCAGGCAAACTCAGAAAAAATGGGTAGATTAACAATTTGAAGTATATTCTAAAAAAATCTATCAAATTTTATATTTGAACTTGCGTCCTGAGTTTCATAAGGCAATCAGCTCTTACATGTCTTGTTAAGCTGTGTCGCTTAGCTGACGTCCACCAAAAGCACCGCGGCTTGATATATCCCAGAAAACAATCAGGCGTAATTTTTCGGTTGCATCTGCAGTAAGTGAAAACGGAATATAAGGTTCTCCGATTTCCCATTTTTCGGCTTCTCCAACCGGACGGTAGCGAATTGTGTTTGTATGTTTCTTAAACATAGTAACTGTCGCGATAATTGGTTCATGAGTTAATACAGGATCATTCGTTGCGTCGACCGAAGATAAATTCGGCTCATCCGTTCCTTCATTTCTTCGAGGTGTTATTCGCACGCAAATCCTTGATGGCCAAGGTCTAGGAACCCGCCATTTGGGAATATAAAGAGAGAACGTTACGCCATTCACTTCGACGTCCCAACGCAGCTTATTCTCAGTCACTTTTGCAGACTCGAACAATGTCATTTCTATACCTATGGCGTCCATATTGATCTCCTGCCGATGTATTTCATGGGAATCAAGGTTTGTGTCGCTTTCATCCCTCATCATTAGCACTGCCGTCATATAAGACCTTACCGGTGTTCTTACAAATAACAATCGCTCGACCGGAGGCTAGCATCCATTCCGGATGATGGGCACTGCACAAAACACACCAAACATCATCGGGATAGCGCGAAAAACTTCCATACAGACTGCAATTATCAGGAACACCGTGGGTTATCTTATCAAACTCAAACTTGGGTCCATGATGCTGCTCGGCAATTTTAATAGCTTCTTCTTGAAAAATCACAACATTCTTCTAGAGAGAGGATTTTCCTGCATGTGATTAAATACCCGACCTATGCGTGAGGGATCAATCGTAACGGCCTCGCGGTCATGGGTAGCAAGTTGTGCCAAAGGCTGTCCCATCACATTCACAAATCCTAGAAAAATGGCCCCTGTCTGCATTTGCCCCTGTTCATCAACATACGAAACTTCCTGCCCAAGCTTCAGCTTTCCCATGAGATCCTGACACATCTTTTCTTCTCTTTTTCTCAACTTTTTTATACCAAAAAGCTGTTCTTTCTGAAAAGCCTCAATGTTGGTCGCCGAAGCCACTGTATTGAGTACAAACTTCTGTTTTCCTGCTTTAAATGTAATCTCTGAGCCCTTGGACCAAATTTCCAACTCGGTGGAATTGAATGTCTCCAGAAATCCAGCTAATTGTCGAAGATTCAGGACAAATCCCCCACCATCCAAAACTTGAGCTTGAATAAATCGTAGCACATCGCCAGCCCATAAAACAAGACAATCCGGACCCAACGTCGACAAAGCAATCAGGCAAAAGGAGAGCTTCTTCTTTTTTGTGCCGTTTACCAGCGTACCAAGATGACGGAGGGCAGACAAAATGGCTGCTCGCTCAAGCTTTACAATCACTGATTTCCCCCTCTTAAGCTAAATACCGCGTCAATTCGCATCCTCTATGAAACCCGCCTGTGACACATAATCGCGGCATCCAGCATCGTATTGAAGCCACGGCTGCCTCTTCAGGAGCCGCTTTAAATGCATACGGATAAATATCCTCATTTTCTATCTGCTTAGGATTAATAAACAACTCCTCATACATACCGATGTTCTTATCAGCCATTGATCTATCGCTTTCTTTATTTCCGGATATCCGTCGTGCCTACCAGTCCAGTCGTTTGATCCTCCTGCAGAGGCTTCGGCATCACCTGTTGTCCGGTAACATCCACTACGGGGCTGGCCTCACCTGGGATACCAATCTTCTTAATAATGATTTTTTCATTTGTTAATCGGGAATACTGAGTTTCAAGATCCTTTAACCGGCCATAAGCCGACGCAGGCAACCGCGCTCTCTTAAACCGCAGCATTTCTGTTTCAGCAATAGCCTGCCCTTCTCGTCTATACGTCCTTGAATAATCGAAATATTCACAGCCCAACTCAATATCCTTCGGCACATAGGCGACTTCAAAACTCTTGGGGATAATATATACATTCTTTGTCTGGTTATAGGAAGCAACGTTAAATTCCAAGGGATGGATTCGATTCTTTTTTGTGAACGCCTCGTCCCGCTCGTTGCCCCCAAGACCGAAAGTTAAAAAATCTCCTGCCGCCTCCGCAAACTGCGGAGTTTTATATTTGATATAACTTCTGATGCGTCCGAACGGAGCGTCAATATTTTCCAGCCGGTGTTCGAATACTTTTCCTCCTGAAGATAGCCGGTCATTTAAAGCGTCCATCAGCTTTTGTTTACGATCCTCCGGCATATTCTTCCACCCATCACGGACACCCACAGAAGTCTGAATATCCCATAGAGCCGTTGTCTCAACGAGAGCGGACCCATCTTCTTTAAGAATATGCTTCGACGCCTTGACTAGCCCATTTTCATCCCCAGGCGTCACTGGCACGGTATCAAAGCGACCTCCCTGCCCGTTCACCACAAAAACATGGCCGCCTTGAAGCCGTATAGGGATTTCATCAAAGCGGTACCCCTTTGCCAGCAAATCCGTATAAAAGAGCTTACCCTCCAGCTCAATGCCAAGAATGACATGATTAAAATAACCCGTCATGGGAAGCTTGTTTGCAGGATGAACACCACCAGCGTCTGCAAAAAGAGCCGGATAGGCCGTAATACCCGCCTCTTTTAGCATGGCCATGGCCACCAGAACCTGATCCTTGCAATCCCCGTATTTGTTGCCAAATACCTCATCCGACGGGTGCGGTTCAACGAGGTTACTGCCAAAGCTCATAGAAACATACCGGAAATTCGCCTGGATATAGCCAGTGATCGCCTGAATCTTCTCCCCTTGAGTGACTTTGCCCGCGATAAGATCCTTTACGGTCTCCTTCATGGCTCTGGAAGCCTTTAAATTCTTTGTCACAAGCCCCCAATACCAGTCAGCTATCGTTTCCCAGCCATTGATATTTGAAATTAACACACACTGGGCAAAGTCATCGGCGGGGGGCATATAATCTTCAGGTTCAAACGCATCTGCGTATTCTATCGTCCACAGATAACGGACTTTATCTTTAAACTTCGTGATCTCAGGCCTAATGGCAGTATGCCAATTCATAAACTGCAAAGGCATGTCCTTAGGGACTATCAGTGCTAACTGCTTCTTTCTGATCGGTATTTGATCTGCCAGACAGTCAAAAAGGAAGCTAAAAGCCCCAGGAATTAAGCTTTTCTTGTTCCAAACCGTGCTTTGCCATTCCATCACGCTTCCGGGCACCACATTGGGCATGGTCACAACCCTCACCCGAGTGTCTGAATACATGGCCGCCCCGGAATAAGCATCCAAATCTTGAATAGAGGTATATTTATGCCTCTTTCCGTCGGGTGTCTTGATAAAGGCCTTGATGCCCTTCACCTTTTGAAAGCCCCTATCATAGGGAATGGTGATTTCCCCGAGATCCCGGCCCCCCTTTTTCCGGATTTCCATCACATAATGCTCGGTATCTTTGTAAGAACCATCCCGGTTAAGCTCGATCGTTTCTTCAACCAGCGGGTAAAGGACGGACTCATCCCGGTATTTCGCTTCCCAAGATTTAGAAACATCGTCAGCCAGAGCTTGAGGGGTACAGACAGCGGAAAGAAGGATTGCGAGGATTAAACGTTTAAAATACATGATGCTACATGGGAGGGAAATCCCCTCCTTTCTCCCTTCGAGGGTTAAACATAACGGCTGCCATTCTGAAACCTGAAGGAAGTTTTTGGCAATTCCATTTTTGCCACGGCGATCCTGGACCGGCTGCTGCATCACTCCGCATCATCTTTGCCGTCCTTTTGCTCGTCGCCAAAAAGGAACTCATCAAACGGTACGGATCAAGATTAAAATGGGGTCACCTAAACTTCTTCTCGATAATGGAGGAGATTACTTTCCAGTCCTCATCTCTGACTGGGAAATTTGTTCCCTGAGCAAACTTGAGTATTGATAATCCCGTATTCTTCAATTCCTGTTTATATATAGGGTTGCCTGGAAATTTAATTTTATATTTATACCTGACTCGTAATTTTCTCTGCTGCTTATCCTCATCGCGTATCCAATATTGCGACGATACGGCAGAATCGACGAGAAATTCCGGATCAGAAATAATATCCACTACCGCATATATGCCTGCTTCTTTGCCTGACATCCATATAAGCCCGATATCATTTTTTTTGATTTCGTCCTTGTGTCGATTCACAAGCCAGACATCTTCATTTATTCTATCGTCCGCAAGCGCGTTAAGAATATCGAATCGCTGAGGGTTTGCCTGAAATATCCAAACACGGCAACGCCGCCTGGACGTATCAAGTTCTTCAATTACCTTTCTGGTTACGACTTTCTGTTCAGCTGTCACTTCGTCTTCAAATCTGTAATGATACTTCTCAGCAACTTGATTAATCTGAGACACTGGTATTTCTAACACTTCAATCCCGATCTTTTCTTCTAAAAATATCGTCAATTCTTTTGGAATAATATTAGCAACAAGCATCAACTTAATCTCATCGGAGGGATAGGCTTGTCTTAGCAGACCGTAATATGTGCCGATTTGTCCTACTGCGTCCCTCATAAGAAGACCTCTTTTAATCTCCAGTAATAATTTTGCTTTATTGCCTTCCTGGAAAACAAGATCGGCACGGTAGCCCCCTAACAGCATTTGCCTACCCAAGAGAACCAGTTTTCGGTTTGGTAAAAACTCAACCCAATGCTTTTCCAATAAATTTTCCATATCTTTTTCTAACATAAGAGGGTTACCTTTCTTTCAGTTTATAGTGGACCCGGTTGTCTAGACCATCAGACGGTTCGCTAATTAGACGCACACATTCAAGGATCCCTTTTTCATTTTTTAAAGCAGTCAAAACCCGCTTTATGCTATTCCATATGCTCTCTAAAACTGACAAGACCGTGCCAAGCTAAGAAAATCAGCTGCTTGGATACGAATAGGCTCTGTAAGTGAAGGGTCGAAAACAGCGCCTAATTTATCCAAAAGTTCTTCGCGTTTCTTGTTTGAATTACAATATGGTGCCAAACTGAAAAAAGAAAGCAACGACAGGCGGAGCAAGTTGCGAAGTTTGGGGTCAAACTTACCTTTTGACGTATCTTTCCCATGCACATACTTACATCGGTCGGTATACAACTTCTCCATCAGCGTTTTGATTTGCGATTTCTCCTCTTGGGATTTACCGAGGAGGCTGCCCATACGATTTGCCAACCCGGTTTTTAGTTCACCCTGCTCGCGGCTAAAAAAAAGCGCTTCAAGCGCGATAACGCCCTCAACCGCGCCCGTTTTCGCATCATCATGCGCCATCACATAATGATTCAGCGCAATCTGCAAATAATCACTCTCCTTGTAAACGGCGCTTTCCAGAAATGCGGCGGCCTTGGTTATGAACTGCTTCAATTTCTCGATCTCTTCGGGTTCAACAATATTGACTGGCGCCTTCCCGCTCCTGACAAACTCGGCCTCCTTTGAGTTGATAAAATTGCCGTACAAATCCCAGTCGTAATAACTACCGTCGGCGCCATCCACGATAGCTCGTTCCTTCGCTTCCGAGTCGTACTCATCTCTCAAAGCAACCCAAAAGTCATCACTCCAGCGAAGCCACTCACGGTGCCACCCACACTCTTTTGATAAGAGACCTGAAACGTGCCAATGATGCTCTGATATAAAAACGGGCTTTTCAAAGTAGAGGTTAAGTATGAGCAGGATGTCTTGAAACGGCGGGGTCTTCGTTGAAAGACCTTGGATGTATCCAAGGGACTGCTTGAAAAAACCAGTTTGGGAAACGAAGATAAAATTGGTTTCATCCTTTTTGCCATGCTTGCTCACCTTGTCTGAGAAACCAAAACCACCCACTTCCACGGCCTCGCCTTTTCGCAACTCGATTATGAGAGGACGAAACTCGGCATACCGGAAGATCTCGATCTCCTTCTCTTCTAACAAATCAATGAAACGACTGAACAGCTTTACCGCATCGATTTTGCGGCCGGCTATGATTTCGTCATAGGTTCCGGTATTGTTGAAAAAAGTTTCGAGACAGCAACGCGGCCTAAACGAATAGTCGTAGTACTCTCTATAGTATGACGGAACATCATCTGGATCTGGTCTGGAAGGGTCGCGCTCCTCTAGTTTCTTAAATAACAGCTCGAACGCTTCACTCGATTGGAATGCCCGCACGAAATATTCCCACCTCGCCCCACCGGAGCGAATCAAATCTTCCGAAGCAACCGAATCCCATTTAACTTTTGCTATGCGAGCACACGCATCCAAGTATTCATGAAACGGCTCGTAAAGAAACTTATCCTTTTGTCCATTCATAACGAGCGTTCTTACCTTTCAGCAAAATACAGAAGCATTTCCCTAGGTGCGCATGATAGGAATTGCCTAGAAGCGGTTTCATAAGTCATCGTAAGTGATTTGCCGATAAAGGTTCATAGGAGGAATAAAACCTATGAGCCGAGCAATATATTTGACTGACAAGCAGTGGAAAGCAATCGCGCCGATGCTTCCGAAGTTAAAAAGCGGCGGGCGGCCTTGGAAAAATAACCGTTTGGTCTTTGAAGGTATTCTCTGGATCCTTCGAACGGGTGCAAGGTGGAAAGATCTTCCGGAGAAATATCCAAGCCCCAGCACCTGCTGGAGACGGTTGAGGTTATGGGAAGAGCAAGGGGTTTGGGAAAAGATGTGGCGTACTTTTATACGAAGGCTTGATAAAAGAGGCCAGATTGACTGGAGCGAATGTTTTATGGACGGCACATTTGTCTCAGCAAAAAAAGGGGCCCAAAAGTCGGGAAAACCAAGCGGGGCAAGGGTACCAAGCTCATGGTGGTGGCAGATGGCCGAAGTATTCCTCTGGGAGTGTCCATTGCCTCTGCCAGTCCACATGAGGTAACACTTATTGAAAAGACGATCGATCAACTCGGCAAAACACCCGAGCATCTGGTGGGTGACAAAGCTTATGATTCGGATGCCTTCCGAAAAAGGCTTGAAGACCGGGGCATTGAGCTTGTGGCTCCGCCACGAAGGAATAAAAAAATAAAGCTTCAGGATGGAAGAGCCCTTCGACGTTACAGACGCCGCTGGAAAATAGAACGCACCAATGCCTGGTTTGGCAATTACAGGCGTCTTGTAATTCGTTGGGAACGCAACGACAAAATGTATCAAGCTTTTCTCCATATCGCTTGTGCCTTAATCACTTGCAACAACTTATGAAACCACTTCTAGTCAATGTACATCTGGAACGGTTCTCAGAGGGACGGTTTTACTTTACCTTCTTGATTAGCTGTTGCATTTCTAAAGTACTATTCAACATATTCGAATGAATGTTTGCCAAGGAGTTGATTATAAATCGATTGACGTTCTTAACCCGTCCTTTTTCTACTTAATCGGTATTATAAAGCAAATAATTCTTGTTTTAATCAAACTTTTAACTTATTTGGAGGTGGCGATACGTTTCCGAGCGTATCGCCACCTAATGTTATTTCCTTCGGAGATTTTGAATCGATCGGATAATCTCCTTAGCGGAACGAACCGTATCTCGCAAATCTAAGTGCCCATGTGCAGGATCGTTGTTTCCTCTCAAGTCTCCTGGTCTGCTCATAGGTTCAACCTGCTGGCCTGACCAGGAATCTCGATAGCTCGCAATAAAGGGCCTTAGGGTTGCATAGCCCAATAAGAACAAGGGCAAGAACCAAAAGGCCACGTTCACCAGGGCGATGAACGTGGCCCTCACGATAAACGCCAGAGTCCCCTTCAGCCGGCCGAGGGCTTTCTTTGTTTCGGTGATGACAAATTGCTTCATGGAATTTTTCTCCTTTTCTTTTGGGCCCACTGTCTAGTAATCCTCGGGCGCGAGGAACGTGAATCCTTCACCCTGATTCCAGATCACCCAAATTTTGTCTTCCTCAATCACACGGAGCCTCATGAAGTTGGAATCCTCCGGATCAGGAATTCGGAGCATTTGAAGCCCTTTTTCAACGAGTTCCCTGCGCTTTGTTTCATCCTCGAAGCCGTGGCCGAAGAGATGCCGGGTGAAGACGACACGTTCTTTGCCTACATAACCGGTCAGGACAAGGACACCGTCCTCGATTGCCTGATTTTGAGTGTAAATTGAAATCACTTCACCGAAGATAGAATCTTCGTTTTGCTTTTTGGATTGTTTATTCATTTGAGTCATCCTCCTTTTTTATTGTTTTTTTGCTTGTGGAAGTTTGATCATCTTTCCGAAATTATGTTGTGTGCAACATAAGTTCGGTTATGTGGTGTCCCTACCTATGTGATGTAGGTGATGTAACCCCTCTAAATCCTTCACTCTGTTTTGATTTTGCAACACATAAATAAACTCTGTTATAGGCTTATCCAGTTGGCTGCTGTCAACTTAAGATATAGGCGTGCTAATCCTACCGACCGCCACAGACTCGACGAACTACATCCTGGGGCTACGGCAGTAAACTGGTTAAGCCTACTCTGTTATTTAATCGGATATCGCAATTTAAAGGAGGTTTGATTATGTTTGAAACATTATTTTCAAATCCTATTGACTCCAACCGTCATAAAAATGCTTCATGGGTCAAAGAACGTGAACGCTATCTGGAACATCTCGTAAAGGTAGGCTATGCCCGCATCACAGTCGTTCAAACTGCCTCACGCCTTCTGCATGTGGTCCGCGAGTTGAAGCTTTCACCTTCGTGCCGTATAACAATTGCTCAGATTCGGCAAGCGGCACACTGCTCGCTCAGAGGTAGACTAACGCCAACATCTTCTGAACATCAGGTGGCCTATAAAAATTTCATCCAAGTGGCCACTCAATGGTTGCGTTTCCTCGGGTACCTCTATATTCCTCTTAAAAATCAAACGAGATTCGAAAATTACCTCAAAGATTTTTTAAGTTGTGAAGAACAGGAAAGGGGAATTTCGCCTAGGACCCTTGAAATTCAAGCTCATCACATTCGATCATTTCTTTGTTGGTATCAACGGAAGAGATGTTCCTTGTCACTGATCCAACCTACCGATATTGATGCTTTTCTCGCTCACCAAGGTCGGAAGGGGTGGTCTCGAACAAGCATAGCCGCTGTTGCTCGTGCTTTGAGGAGTTTTTTTCGGCATGGCGGGCGGCATGGATGGTGCCCAACTTCGTTAGCTGATTCAGTCGAAGGGCCACGCATTTTCAGCCAAGAAACTTTGCCGGCTGGTCCTAGCTGGGAACAAGTCCAAGCCATAATTTCCCGCGTGAATACGGATCACCCAAGTGATATTCGAGACCGCGCCATCCTGATGTTTCCGGCGATTTATGGGTTGCGAGCAAGCGAAGTTTCCCAGCTGCGTTTGCAGGATATTGATTGGCAGCATGAGCGAATTACTGTGAGACGAGTTAAGAATCAAAAAACACATGTCTATCCATTGCTACCTGTCGTCGGAGATGCCCTGATTCGATATCTAAAGGAAGTTCGACCTCGATGTGCTTGTCCGGAAGTTTTTCTAAGACTTAGGGCTCCATTGCGTCCGCTCGCCCGTTCGGGTATCCATCGTCTTACAAAAAAGCAGTTCTCGGCACTTGGGATTAAGACGCTACATCAGGGGCCCCATGCCTTGCGTCATGCTTGCGCCGCGCATTTGCTTTCTGAAGGTTTTTCTCTCAAAGAGATAGGCGACCACTTAGGCCATCGGAGCGCTTCTGCTACGCGAATCTATGCCAAAGTGGATATTCCACATCTTCGGCAAGTTGCAGATTTTGATCTGGGAGGATTGCTATGAAGCTTACTCGAGTCATTCAGAAATACGTGAGATTAAAGCAGTCGATGGGAATGTCTTTTCAAACACAGGCTAAAAGATTAAGAGCCTTCTGGCGTGCGCAAGGCAATATTGAAATTACTGAAGTTACCCCCAGATCTGTTTTAGCCTTCCTTTACGGAACAGGTCCGGTGACAAGGACTTGGCACCATAAATTCAGGACGCTTTGTGTGTTTTATCGATTTGCCATAAGCCGGGGTTATGTTGCGGTTTCCCCTTTGCCTTCAACACAACCGAAGGAGCCACCGCCGCATGTGCCGTATATCTACACACGAGACGAATTGCGTCGTCTTCTCGAGGCAACATCGCTGTTAAAAAATGGAGGCAGAAGTCTTCCTCAGACGACGGTTCGTCTTCTCCTGCTTTTTCTTTACGGAACCGGACTTCGCCTGGGAGAAGCTCTTTCACTAACTTGCTGCGATGTAGATCTTCCTCGGAGTCTCTTAACCATTCGGTGCAGTAAATTTTATAAGAGTCGATTGGTGCCTATCGGAGATCAACTTCACACTCAACTGGAAAGTTATCTATCTCGCCGGCTTCAGCTTCCACTGCCAAAAGGAGAAGATTCCACCTATTTCGCAACGAACCAAGGATTGCCTATAGATGAGCGTTGCATTCAATGGAATTTTCGGCGGCTTTGTAAGCTAACGGGAATCCAAAGAAACGACTATTCGCCTCGCCAGCCTTGTTTGCACGATCTTCGTCATACCTTCGCGGTTCATCGATTGACCGCGTCGTATCGCGCTGGTTCCGACGTACAACGATTATTACCGCATTTGTCCACCTATTTGGGGCATATCAGCATTGCCTCTACTCAGCGATATCTGAGCATGACCCCAGAACTTCTCAAGGAAGCCAACAACCGCTTTGAACGCTACGCACTATCGGAGGTGTCCCATGTTAAATAATCATTCTCTCGGTCCTTGGATCCGTCGTTTCCTGATGGAGCACATTATTCGTGAGCGCAACTTGTCAAGAAATACTCAAACCAGTTATCGGGATACGCTGGCTTTACTGCTTCCCTTTGCCGCAGCAAGAGCCAAGAAACAGATTGATCGGCTCGATATCCAAGATCTTTCAGCCGATGTTGTCAGACTTTTTCTGCATTATTTGGAGCAGGAGAGAAAATGCTTAATTGCCACGCGGAATACACGCTTAGCGGCTATCCATGCATTGGCGCATTTCGTTGCAGAGCATAGTCCGGAACATCTGGATTGGTGCGCAAAAATTAGAGCCGTTCCATTTAAAAAATCATCAAAAACACCTGCTACCTATCTCGATAAACTTGAGATGGACGCGTTACTGAATGCGCCTGATCGCAACTCTGTTCAGGGTGTTCGAGACTACCTGATGCTGATGTTTCTATATAACACCGGAGCTCGCGCTGAAGAAGCCGCCCGTTTGACCATCGGGAATCTCAACCTTATCGAGCCACCTTCTGTGAAATTGATGGGTAAGGGAAACAAAATGCGCATTTGCCCACTTTGGTCATTAACAACAAACTTACTAATGCCAGTAGTTACTGGACGATCGCCAGAGGAGCCTGTCTTTCTTAACCGTCGCCATCAGCCCATCACGCGTTTCGGCATCTATGCGCTTGTAAAAAGGTGCGCACAAAAGGCCGGGCAACGTACGGCGTCGTTGGGACAGAAACGCATTAGCCCTCACAGCATTCGTCACACCACAGCGATGCATCTTCTACGTGCCGGTGTGGACATTAATACAATTCGTGCATGGCTGGGCCATGTCTCCGTCGATACAACCAATATCTACGCAGAAATTGATTTGGAGATGAAGGCTAATGCGTTAGCTCACTGTGAGATTCTAGTACCTTCAAAGCATCGTCGGCCATGGCGCGAGAATACCGGTTTGATGGGGTTTCTCAAGACCCTATGATTTTTTATGTTGCGTAGCAACAGGTTGAAACTTGTAACAAACAAGGAGCATCTATTGGTTTGGCAACATAGGTAGGGACACCACATAACCGAACGAACCCGAAAACCGGCCCTCCGGGGTCAGACACCAAAGCGTCGGGGTGTTTGAACGGTCCGGATAATCACCGTAACCGTCCGTCAGATAAATCAGGGCATCCGGTCTTATTTTCCGTGCAAGCTCAAAAACCGGCTGGAAACTCGTGCCCCCTCTGCCCGAAACCGCTTTCGGTCTTCTCCGGTATTTGTACACATTTCCGATCTTCGCATCACACTCGGCCACGGTGATATCCATACCAAGCGCCTTGATCTTTTCAATTTCGGAAAAGAAAAGCGACAGCTCGTGGTCTCCAACGCTCCCGCTTGTATCAAGGCCGATGAGAAGCTTGAGTTTTTGCTCAACCTTTTCGCCAGGCTGCTCTTCAAATCTCCGGTTCGGACGCTTGCGGGAAAACACCGGCTTGATGATCGTCGCCCGGATCAAAAATCTCTCAAGAAGCCGCCTCCAGTTGAGACCTGACTTTTCAAGGAAGTTTTCAAGTGCCTCCCTGAGATTTCCGGGAAGCGATCCATAATCCTGTGTCTCATTCAGCGAGAGTTTTATCGCCCGCCTTAGAAACTCCTCCTGGAACTCCGGGTTTTCCTTTGAGTATTTCCAAAGGTCATGGTCATCCAGGATGCCGGCTCCAGATTTGGAGAGCATCTTTTCAAAGCTGTCCCTTTCCTTCACAAGCTGCGCGTAATACCATTCCGCGGTCTTTCCTTCTTCAAGACCGAACTGCTCCGCGAGAAACGCCACCTTCGGCAAATCCGTAATGAAGGAATTGATCGCAAGATCACAGGCCACGTTGAAAATCCTCGCATCCTTTTCCTTCCCTCTAAAAAGGTGCAAATTCAGCAGGTGAAGCACTTCATGTTCAAGACATGCGACCCTTTCCTCGGGCTTCAATCCCTCAAGGAATTTCGGGTTGAAAAACAGATTGATACGATCCGTGATATTGACCCCTAGCGTGGGGATCTTCTCCGTTTCAATCCGGTTCATCTGTTGGATAAAATGCGCGTAGAAAGGTTTCGTTTTGATAAGTGACACGATCATCTTTTCAATCATTTCTTTTTCCTCCTCTTTTTTCAGTCAGATATCCCATGGCTTCTTATATGTCTACAGCTCATCACCCCGTTTCGCCTCAGTCTCTCTGCGCAGAACCTGCCGAAGCACCAGAAGCGGAAAACTTGCCCAGTAAACTCTTGGTTTTCCCGTCAGTTGCTCGAGCCTGTCTGCGTAATAGCTACGATCCGGGGTTTCAAGAATCTCTGTGAGAAACATGGGAATTCCTCCTTTGGTTGCGTTGAAAAAGAAAAGGGACAGGAAAAATTCCCGGTCCCTTTTCATCCAGGTTTTCTGGAAAATCGTTTACGCCACTTTTGAAATTTTCTCCGTGAACTTTTCAAGTTTCAGGAGAAATTCGTTGATCTCCGGAATCTTTGCCAGTTCCTTGACGAGCGCAAAGGCAAGATCCACCGGCAGATCATCGAGAAAGGCGGCGAGGTTTGATTTCCCCGGATCCTTCAAAGAAGCGGCCCTGCCCTCTTTGGCGAGAATCCGCAGGAGCTCATCGCCCGTGATCCTAAGAAGATCCAGCCTTGCCTTTTTTCCGCGTGAATACTTTTTCACACGCTCTTTGATCTTTCCGTAATCCGCGAGGATCTCCTCGGCTTTCACGGGATTCTCAATGTCGCGTTTCAGGCTCTCAAGAAACGCCACCGCAGCCTCACGACCAACAAGGCCCATGGAGCATTCAAACCACAGGTCCTCTTCGAGTCCCTGAAGGATTCTTGAAAGCATTTCCCAGGACCGCGGTGAGGGCAGAATTTCGAGCGGGACTTCATTGGATTGATGGCCCAAAAGATGCGGGTACCGGGCAATCAAATTTGAGATTTCCCCGCAGATTTTTCCCGTGTCCTTTCCCCAGCTCAGCCATTCACTTGTCTCAGGACGGAAATGAATGTGCAGGAACCGGTCAAGGAGTGCAGGGTCAAGATCATTGACAAAATATTCACTGCCTGAGGGATTGGCCGCGCACACGATGTTCCAGCCTTCCGGAAGCACGTGCGTATGCAGCCTGTGCTCAAGCACAAGCTGGAAAATTGCCTGAAGCACGTCCAGTCTTGCCCGGTTCAGTTCATCCAGGAAAAGAATCCCCGATGTTTTCTCACGCGGGAACCATGACGGCTTGAGCCAGACTGTTTTTCCCTCTTCTTTGGAAGGAAGCCCGATCAGATCTCCCACTTCCATCTGCCCGAGCCTGAGATCCACAAATCCAAGCTCCAGTTCATTGGCAAGGGATTGCACGATTTGGCTTTTGCCGATCCCGTGATGGCCCCAGACAAGCGGCGTAACGGTTGCACGAAAACATTGTTTCAAAACCTTCCTTAAATGCCCGGTGTTCATGGACAGAGTCCTCCT
>Ga0209515_10002124_pt1 | contig 31177 bp, 31 predicted proteins | sample Subgroupgradi54m_FD_187454 | JGI IMG/M metagenome (GOLD analysis project Ga0209515, IMG submission 187454) | Subsurface groundwater microbial communities from S. Glens Falls, New York, USA - GMW60B uncontaminated upgradient, 5.4 m (SPAdes)... ... | reverse complement strand
TACAATAGTACACCTTGCAGCAAGAGGTGGCTCTGTACCCACCCTGCAATACCTATGCACTCATTGGGACTGGCACCGAATACACTTAACAGACACTGACGCTTCTAATAAAACCGCGCTTCATTATGCTGCAGCAGGAGGGAGTCGCTCTACATTTAGATGGCTCTTACAGCAGGGGGTCCCTGTCACGCTGAATGACGATCAAAAAACTCCTTTTGATTTTGCGCCTGATAAAACCACCAGAGAAGAACTCGAAAAAATCCACGATGAATTTCTTTTATGGTCAGCACTACCGTTCACATCCAGCGCTACCTAAATTAAATACTTACCCTACCAAACAACCCTCTTCAATGCGCACAACCCGCTGACAACGCTTTGCAATTTTTTCTTCATGCGTAATCACAACGACTGTGGCTTTTTCATTTTTATTTAACTCAAGAAACAATGCCATGATTTCATCACTCGTACGGCTATCTAAGGCACCTGTGGGCTCATCCGCCAACAGCAGATGGGGATGCCCCACCAACGCACGCGCAATCGCCACGCGCTGCTGCTGCCCTCCCGAGAGTTGATCAGGCTTTCTATCAAGAAAATCGCCCAACCCTACTTTCGATAACATTTCTTTTGAACGCGCCTGTATAAGCGCAGCCGGCATATTGCGATATAACAACGGCAAACCAACATTTTGCAGCGCTGTCATTCTTGGCAAAAGAAAAAAAGATTGAAAAACAAACCCTATCGTTTGATTGCGCAGCGCCGCTAACTCATCTTCTGAATAAGTAAACACATCATGATCATTTAAAAAATAGCGTCCTGCATCCGCATGATCCAACAACCCCATGATATTCATGAGGGTCGACTTTCCTGAACCTGACATCCCTGCAATCCCTACAAACTCACCCGGATGGATCACCAAATTAATATTTTTCAAAACAGGATATGCCACGCCGCCGACCACATACCCTTTAAAAATCGACTCTAATTTAACGATGGACAAGAATATGATCTCCTGGCAGCAAACCCTGCGTCACCACTACTTCTTGCAATGTGGTTTGCCCTGTAGAAACAGGCACTTCAATAATTTTATTTGTTTTTCGATCAAACATTTTAATTTTGCTGACATCTGCACGCGCGATAATCGCTTTAATCGGCACTAACATCATCGGTTCATGCAAAACCGTAATTTTCACCATGGCTGTCATGCCCACTGCAATTTTCTTGCGATCACGCTCAGGTAAATTTTTAATATCCACCCGCACAGGAAAGGTAGGCAAACCCCCGCCCACACCCGTTGACACTGCTTGCGCACTCACCTCTGCCACGTCACCTTGCAAAACAACCCCCGGAAAACCATCGCTGGTCACCGTGGCTTTTTGGCCTATTTTAATCGCATTAATATCGACTTGATTTACAGACACCACAAAACTCACGCCCGTCATATCACCAATTGAAGCAACCACTTGGCCTGTTTTCACTTGGCTACCCACAATAAATTTTGTAGAACCTGCACTGCTGTCGCTTTCCCCGCTTGTGCCCGCCCCTTTTTCGGGAAGCAAAGCCACACCATCAACAGGCGCAACTAACGCTAATACATCAAATTTCGTTAATAGCGCTTTATTCACCGCCGCTCTATCACTGATCATGATCTTTTTAGCGTCTTCTATTTTGGCATTGGCTTTTTCTAAAATTTGTTTAAGCGCTTGCTCAGATTGAAAAAAACCTAAATAAGTATCATTAAAATTGATTTGCGACGCATGATATTCATTCGTCGAAATGATGCCCGCCTGATGCAACACTTCATCTTCTTGTAGCTTGATGTGATTATTTTCATACTGCTCTTTTGTTTTTAAGTAGGCAGCCAACGCATCACGATAATCTTTTTCCAACTGACTTGATCGCAGTGAAAATAAAACCTCACCTGCTTTTACTTGTTGACCATATTCAAAATATTTTTTTTCTATCATACCCTCTGCAGGGCTTGTCACCATCACCGCTTTTAAAGGTTGCACTGTGCCTGTAAAAAACAATTCGTTGGTAATAGGCTTTGCTTGCACAGTATAAATATCGTAGCCATCAGGCGCCTTTAGGCGATGTTTACAACCACCCAAGCCCAATAACAAACATAGAAATAAAATACTGCTTTTTTTCATCTTTGTATCTCTCATCGATCTCGAAGATGGATATCCCACGTTTTCAATGTTGTCCCTAACAAAAATTGTAATTGTGATAGCGCATTTAAATAATTAATTTGTGTTGCAACCACAGCAAGCTCTGCTGACGTTAATGTATTTTGCAAGCTACTTACTTCAAACATCGCTACACGCCCATACTTCAATTTAATCTTAGAGGTTTCTAAATTTTGTTTAGCCAAATCACACGCTTGTTTAGACAATTCGATTTGTTGTTTTAATATTCTTAAATTGGTGATCGCGTTAATCACTTGTGTTTCTAGATTACGACGACTTTGCGCTATCGCAACCTCTTGCTGCTCAATCGCTACTTTGGCCTGCAACACGGCTTGCTGTTTTGGGAAGTTTCGAATAGGCACTGAAACTTCCACTTGCACATTTTGCTGACTACTATCGTTATTGGTTAAATTACTTAAATTTAACCCCTGCCCACCCCCTACCGTGCCTGACAAGGTTAAGTTCACGGCAGGCTTTGCTTGATCTTTTGCCACCAACAAGTTTCGCTTGTTTTCACGCTGCTGCAGTACCGCTGACTGGTAAGCAAAATTATTAGCCAAACCAATCTGGACACTCTCTTCCAGTATAGGCACACCTGCCCTCTCTGTGTTGATATCTGCCACCACGGCAACGCGGGTATTGGGCGGAAGACCAATATCATTCAATAAGGTTTGTTTGGCTTGCGCTAAGGTGTTTTCCGCTTGCTTTATATTTAACCTATCTTGCGCAATGGCCGATTGTGATTGCACCGCTTCTGCAGGGGCTTTTTGCCCATTTTTAATTTGCAGCACCAGTTGTTGATAGGTTTTTTCATCGTTACTCAAGGTTAATTTTTGAATGCGCAATTGGTTAACAGCTGCCACCACTTGCCGATAATCCCCAATCACTGTGGTAATCGCTTGCTCAACTGTATTTTTTAAGTTCATTTTACTTAAAAATTCATTGTCTTTCGCATTGCGCAAAGACGCCAGCGTCACATCTCGACCAAACCCTTGCAGCAATGGTTGCGTTACACTAAACGTCAGGTTAGTACTATTGGCGCCTTGCGTTGTCGTTGTATTATTTACTTGCGCAGAAAATTGCGTCCCCACGCTGTTATTTAAGGTGGTGGTTTGCGTTATCTGCGTACCACTGGAATAGATAGGAATATTGTTGGTGATCGACCGCCCATACTGCCCATTGGCAGTGAGCGCATATTGTAGCTCAAAGTTATTTTCTGCCACGCGTAAAGAAAATTTATCCACCACACGCTGCAATTCTTGCGATTGCACACTGGGGTTATAACGCAGCGCCAATAAAATGGCCTCTTGCATCGTCAATGTTTTAGGCGTAGGCGGCACACAAGGAGCTTGCGCTTGCGCCCCCAAGAGATAAAGCAGCGCACCCAGCATACAACCTATTTTCTGGATTTTTTGACACACGACCCAATAACCTCATGACAAAAACGGGTGTGACCCTATTGAAACCCCAACGCTTTCAAACGATCTTTCACGCTGGGATGCGTAGAAAACAAACTGCTGATCGAGCGCACAGGCTCAATCCCTGCCTGTATCGGATCATAAAGATAAGCTGCTCGACGCACTTCCTCATGCGCCGTCATATCATACTGCTGTCGGTAAACTGCCTTATTCGCTTGATGATCTTGATCAATTTTAATCAATGCACGCGCCAGAGGCGTATTATCACGCATTAACTCCACACACCCTGCATCCGCCATATATTCACGCGTGCGGCTTAAATACAGCATCAACAACAACGTCACGACCGGCAGTAAAAACCGCAGCAACAAAACGATCGTCACCAAACCTTGCGACCGTTTATCCCGGTCATCACGCCCATATAACAACCCATAAAATAAAATATCTACCACCATCAAAATAATATTACTTAACACCGACGCCGTTAGCGTAAGTTTAATATCTAAGTGACGAATATGACTGAGCTCATGCGCCATCACCGCTTGCAGTTCACTGCGATCTAATTTATTCATCAGCCCACGCGTAATCGCAACCATTGCGGATTTTTCACTATACCCACTGGCAAAAGCATTCATATAATCTGCATCAATTAAAAAAACACGCGGCATAAAGCGCAAGCCCGCTGCCAGCGTTAACTCTTCTACCACGTTATATAGTTTTTTTTCGGCTGCTGTATGGGCAGACTGCGACGTAACCTCAAGGTGATCCGTGCCCATCAAGATCACTTTGTCATACAACCCATAGGTCACCCACAACGAAATCGCAGCAATCCCAAACAAAATTAATGTTGCGTAAGGGATAAGATGCAACGTTAACAACGCCTGCGCAATCAACGCCAACGGCGCAACAGGATAGAGTCGAGCATAAAAATAAAGATCTAACAAAAACCCCAAACTTAAATAAATTAAAAAAAAGATTGCAATAACCCATTGCGTGCGCGATTGGTTACGTGATAATTGACCGCGCCAATCTGGCGCAGCTTCAGAAGCTAATGCAGGCGTCATAAATCAAAGTTTCACTGTGTAATTTTCTTTTTGCTGAAGTTGATCTGCTGGCAAAGACCAATAAATAAAATCTTTGTAAAGCTTAGGGAAGCCACTCACCACCAACGACTCAAAAAAAGATTTTCGCGCAACGTTATAACGTTCAACGCTGTCATTATAAGCTTGTTTAGCAAAAGCCAATTTATTTTCTGTGTTAACGATTTCTTCTTGTAATTGCAATGCATTTTGGTTGGCTTTTAAATCAGGGTATTGCTCAAACACCACATTAAGCCCAGACACAATGTTAGAAATATCATTTTCAGCAGCAATCCTACGCTTTTCATCGCCAGCCGCTTGCGCTTGTTGTGCTTGGTTTCGCAAGGCAACCACCTCTTTTAAAGTGGATTGCTCATAATTCATATATTGCTTCACCACATTGATCAAAGATTCAAACACCTTGTAACGACGATCAAGCTGAACATCAATTTGTTTGTAATTATTATTTGCCGCTTCAATTAAACTAATCAGCTTGTTATAAATCATGACGATCCACGCTGCCAATACAACAAATGCAATCACCAGCGCAATAACGATACCCATGCTATTTCCTCCTTCATTAAGAACGCTTTATTATACGCACAATCGCAAAATTTTCAGGTCTTTTCCTTCCTTGCTTGGCTTTGGGAATCTGTGTGATAATCGCCCCTGGATCTTATCTAAATGGAGTTTTCTACGTATGAAACCCTTCAAATTATATTCTGCAGCAATATTAACCATAACATCGCTTGCTGCTGCAGTTGTCCATGCCGTTGCTGTCCCCAATGGCGCAATGCCTGGTTTTTATTTAGGGGGGCAATTAGGTTATTCAGAGCTCTATTACGGCAAAAATGATTTTAACGCTTCCAGCATCCGCATCAATAACACCGGCGTAGGGGGGCGCGCTTATTTTGGTTATCAACTCAATCATTACATCGGCGCAGAAGCCGGTTTCACACAATATGCCAGCAGCAGCGTCGAGTCCCTGAATAACAACAGCGGCATCGCAGGAAACATTGACCAATACGCTTACGACGTAGTGTTAAAAGGCACCTACCCTTTAGTCGACAGTGGCTTCAACCTCTATGCAAAAGCGGGGGGCGCCTATGCAAAAACCTTTGTATCAAGAACCCTCTGCGCCTATGGCGTCTGTGACTCCACACAAGCGCTTTTCACTTATGGCGCGGGGGCGACCTACAATATTTGGCCACATGTCCCCATTGATTTTTCTTGGACACATTTGCAACAAAGTAATGGCGCCATTGCCAGTGCTGACTTAGGCGCTATCGGTATTGCCTACTATTTCGGATAATTGCAACTAAAAACCGTTGCTTGTTCTCACCCTGAATTTAAAAAAGTGTACCCTTATAAAACAAGGCTTCTATGTTTAAAAAATCACTTCCATTGCTCATCAGCCTGTTGGCCACAACTGCCCATGCTATTACCATACCTGGCCTTTATGCTGGCCTCATTGTTGGCGAAGGCTACACCAACTACACCGCCTCTACACTGGGTGTGCCAACCAGTCGCGATATCAACACCGGCATCGCCGGCGGCATTTTTGGTGGTTACCAATTTAATAACATGATCGGCGGCGAAATCGATTTCATTCGTTTTCCAGAAGCAACTTTTTCAAACATCAATAATGTCACGGGTGTCACAGGCCGAATAAAAGAAAGTGCGATTGAGTTTTTACTCAAAGGTACTACTGCTGTCAGCAATCTGGGTTTTAACATCGTGGACATGGGGTTCACGGCCTCAGCCAAGTTTGGCGGCGCCATCTTATACCCCCGCACAGAAAACTTACCCGCTAACAGCACCGCCCCTGACTCTGCGCGCGTACGCCCCGTTTTTGGCCTGGGCCTGGGCTATGAAATCACCCCCTACCTCCCCTTAGAAATTTCTTGGACGCGAATTCAATCAGAAAGCAAGACTGAAAATGCAGATTTAATTGGGTTAAGCTTGTCTTACTCTTTTAGCTAACCTGCCTTATAAACACCTATGTCTACTTTGCTCGACGCTGCCCAGCACACGCCGATGATGCAGCAATATTTGCGCATCAAAGCACAACACCCCCACATGTTATTGTTTTATCGCATGGGGGATTTTTATGAACTTTTTTATGATGATGCAAAAAAAGCGGCGCAGTTATTAAATGTCACGCTGACCAAACGCGGTCAATCCGCGGGTCAACCCATCCCCATGGCAGGCGTGCCTTATCATGCTGCTGAAAGTTACTTAGCAAAACTCATTAAAGCCGGTGAGTCAGTTGTCATTTGTGAGCAAGTGGGTGACCCTGCTACCAGCAAAGGCCCCGTTGACCGACAAGTCTCTCGCATTATTACCCCAGGCACGGTCAGCGACGATGCCTTTTTAGAAGAAACACGGGACGCCATTTTACTTGCGATTTATCCGCAGCAAACCCACTTTGGTTTAGCATCACTCAATATTAGCAATGGGCAATTACATATTTTGCAAGTCGACTCCGTCACTACCTTGCAAGATGAAATTGCGCGTTTGAGCCCAAGCGAAATATTAATCCCTGAAACCAGCACGCTCTCTTCCCTTTTAAAAGAACACCTTGCCATCAAAAAACGCCCTGAATGGGCATTTGAATTCACCACCGCACAACAATTATTAACACAGCAATTTCAAACAAAAGATTTATCAGGATTTGGTTGTGACCATCATCCCCTGGCTGTAATTGCAGCGGGTTGTTTACTACATTATGCGCAAGAAACTCAGCGCACCACGCTAAAGCACTTACACACACTGCGTGTAGAACAACGCGAAGAGTGGATTACGCTAGATGCACATACCCGTCGTAACTTAGAAATCACTGAAAACCGTCAAGGCGAAAAAAATCATACGTTAATTGCCGTATTAGATCGCACGCAAACCCCCATGGGCAGTCGTTTATTACAACGTTGGTTACATCAACCTTTACGCGCACATCAAAAAATTCAATTACGTCAACAAGCAATTGCTGATTTAATGCAAGATGACAGGCTCACACACTTACAAGAAACACTGCAACACGTGGGTGACATGGAACGCATTTTAGCGCGCATCGCTTTAAAAACAGCAAGGCCACGTGATTTAGCAAAGTTACGTGACACCTTAAAACAATTGCCCGCCATAAAGGCGCATTTAAATCAGTTGTCTTCTCACGTCTTGCAACAACTCAATCAAGCGATTGCTGAATTTCCTGCGCTCTCACAACTATTGAATGCCGCTTTGGTAGAAACACCGCCTTCGCTATTGCGTGAAGGTGGCGTTATTGCAACAGGCTTTCACGCAGCATTAGATGAATTGCGCGCATTACAAGAAAACGCAGGCGATTTTTTAGTGCAGTTAGAGCAAACTGAAAAAGCCAGAACAGGCATTGCTACCCTCAAAGTAGGGTATAACAAAATTCACGGCTTTTTTATTGAAATCAGTCGCGGCCAAGCAGAACATGCACCGGCAGATTACCTCCGTCGCCAAACTTTAAAAAATGCAGAGCGTTATATTACGCCGGCACTCAAAGCGCATGAAGAAAAAGTATTAGGCAGCACCAGCCAAGCCTTGGCGTTAGAAAAAATGCTTTACGAACAACTGCTCGATACGCTTGGCCATGACATTATTAACCTACAAAAAACGGCTGCCGCATTGGCCACACTGGATGTGCTTAGCAATCTTGCCGAACGCGCGCACACCTTACAGTGGGTCAGACCCATGCTCAGTGACACTCCCGGTATTAACATCCAAGCAGGTCGTCATCTTGTGATTGAGCATTATGCACAAACCCCCTTTGTGCCCAATAACACGCTCTTAAATACAGAAAAACGCATGCTCATTATTACAGGCCCCAATATGGGAGGAAAATCTACTTACATGCGACAAACTGCGCTCATCGTGTTGTTGACGTATGTCGGCAGCTTCGTGCCCGCCACCGCGGCTTGCATCGGGCCTATTGATCGTATTTTTACGCGCATCGGCGCAAGCGATAATTTAGCGCAAGGACACTCTACCTTCATGGTAGAAATGACAGAAACCGCAAACATTTTACATAATGCCACCGCTAACAGCTTAGTCTTGCTCGATGAAATTGGGCGCGGCACGAGCACTTACGATGGCCTAGCACTTGCTTTTGCTTGCGCGGATTACCTTGCCACACACATCAAAGCATTTACTTTGTTTGCCACACATTACTTTGAGTTAACACGCTTACCTGACACCATCGACACGATTAAAAATGGCCACGTAGAAGTCATCGAACACAAAGACAGCGTTGTTTTTTTATATACGTTGCTTGAAGGCGCAGCGAGCAAAAGTTATGGCTTGCAAGTGGCGCAATTAGCAGGCGTTCCGCTGCCCGTCTTGCACCTGGCTAAAGCTAAATTACAAACATTGGAAGTTCAATCACATGCGACCACGCCACCCTTAGAAAAAAAGGTTACAGCTACCACCACACACCCCTTGCTTGAAAAACTGGCTGCCATTCACCCTGACACACTGACACCTCGCGAAGCGTTAGATCTGCTTTATCAAATTAAAAAAGAATTATCATGAAAACAGCCCTGGCTTATTGTCACCCACTTGTTGCACCGGTTGGCTCAAACTTATATTACAGTTTACTGTTCACCCCAACAGAAAAAAAAGAAGCGATCGTGGCTTTACATGCTTTTTATCATGAATTAGAAAGCATTGAAGAAAAATGTAAAACACCAGAAATGGCGATGCAGCGTTTTCAATGGTGGCGCGGAGAATTACATCGTCTCTTCAACGGCACACCCGAACATATCGCAGGTAAAGCGCTATACCCTTTCATTCAGAAGTATCATTTACCAAAAACCATTTTCAGCGCGTTGATAGAGGGCATGGAAACAAAATATCTGCACCCTTACTATGAAACCATCGATGACTTAGTCAATGACGCACACCACAGCTGGAGCTTGATCGCTATATTAAGCGCGCACGTATTAGGCGATACGTCGAAAGAAGCTTTTTTGTTAGCACGTGATTTAGGCGTTTGCTGGTTACTCAGCCAATGCATTAAAAAATTACCCTGGCATTTACATCAAAAGCGATATGCTATCCCTACTGAATTATTAACAAAACACCAGCTGACACAAACCACCTTCACGGTACTTTTTACAAAAAAAAATCCGCAAAAAAAAATATTAAAACAAGCCGGCCAAACCTTAAAAGAGCTTGCTGAAATCGCAAAAAAATATTATCAATCTGCTATAGAATCCGCACCCACTACAACACAAAAAACACAAACCTCAAGCCTGATTTACACGCAATTGGCTTTGGCGCCTTTAAAAAAATTAAATAAAACGACTTTCTCCCCAAAAAATTACCCGCTCTTAATCTCACCCATCAGAAAGTGGTGGATAAGCACAAAAATCCATCTTACCCAGTGAGTATGTGAACGATTACCAATTGACGTTGGGTAAGCAACTTTAGTATATCTAGGATTCTCTCGTTATCATTACAAGGATGTAAAATGATTAACCATCTCATACGTTTATTCTGCTGCATTGCATTACTGATCGTTTCCGCTCAAACACACGCTGCAACCGTTGCTTCTATCTGGGTAGGCGGCCCTGTGACCGTTAACCCCCAAGAAAAATCAAGGTTAGATCTTTCAAAGCTAGAACCTGACATCAACTATAAAATCGTTTGCTGGTTAAAAAACAATACACAGCCGTTTGTTGAAAAAAAGGTCCTCGTTCTCTCTGATCTTGCGAAATCTACGCTGGGGAGTGTGTTAGTCAATGGCACAGTTTATGGTCTATTGCGCGATCACCCCGTCATCTCTCTCAAAATCATCGATAATATGCTAGAAATTTATGATTATTACGCTAACAACGGCTACCTTTATTTATTAAACGCGGACACAGATAGTCCTTTGGTCATCAACGAGTGTAGAGCATTGGTTGTCCCGCAACCTTTTTAGAAGAATCACCACCCCGTTCACTTGAATTTAAGTGAACGGGTGTTGGCAAACTTTACAACCCCACCTGCTTCACCAACTCACGCACTTCCTCCACATCAAGATCACGCCATTTTCCTGGCCGCAAAAGCCGCGGCAAGGTGACGCTGCCAAAGCGCGTACGAATTAAACGACTAACCTTCACGCCTTGTGACTCCCACAATGTTCGCACTTCGCGATTTTTACCTTCGCGCAACACCACTTTATACCAGTGATTTACTCCCGTGCCGCCCGCATCTTCCACTTCATCAAAAGCATAGCGCTCACCCTCAACGACCACGCCTTTTTTTAAATTTTTAATCATGGTAGGCGTTACTTCCCCTAAAATACGCACAGCATATTCACGCTCAATTTCAAAGGAGGGGTGCATCAAGCGGTGCGCCAACTCCCCTTCTGTCGTTAATAAAATTAATCCTGACGTATTTAAATCTAATCGCCCCACAGGAATCCAACGACTGTTTCGCAAAGAAGGTAAGCTTTCAAAAATTGTACGCCGTGCTTCAGGATCACGACGCGTACAAATTTCTCCTTCTGGTTTGTGATACATCAAAATACGCACCCGCTTTCTTTTTGGCTCGAAACGTCGCACCACTTGGCCATCAATACTGACCGTATCACGCAATGAAAGGGTGTCGCCCAGCTTTGCAATCTGCCCATTCACACTGATACGCCCTTCTGCTATCCAGGCTTCAATTTGACGTCGTGAACCTAACCCTAGACTTGCCAATACTTTTTGTATTCGCTCTTTTTCTATTGATTTTTGAATCGTTTTTTTCATCACACTCACTTCTTCGTTATCGGGAAACGCCAATCCTTACCAAAACCTCTTGCTGATACACGAGGCCCCTGCGGTGCTTGCTGCCGCTTATATTCACTTTGATTCACTAACTTTATTATTTTATTTACCAACGATGCATCAAACCCTTTTTGTATGATTTTTTCCGGCATTTCATTTTCTTCAATGTAAAGATTTAATATTGCATCCAACACCGCATAAGGTGGCAAATCATCTTGATCAGTTTGATTTGGCGCCAACTCAGCAGAAGGCGCACGGGTTATTGTGCGCGGAGGTATCACTTTTTTTATGTCGTTGCGATACGCTGCCAAGCGATATACTTCTGTTTTATACACATCTTTTAAAACATCAAAAGCACCCGCCATATCACCATATAAAGTCGAGTACCCTACTGCCACTTCACTTTTGTTGCTGGTTGTTAACACCAATCCATTAAACTGATTAGCAAATGCCATTAACAACATGCCACGAATTCTTGCTTGAATATTTTTTCCAGTGATATCCAACGTTACCCCGTGAAATAGGGGTGCTAAAGCAGATTCAAAGCTTGTCATCATGGGTGCAATAGCAATGATTTCTGTTTTTACATGCAGCGCTTTTGCAAGTGCATCCGCATCTTCCAAACTGATGGGCAAAGTATAAGGTGATGGCATGACAATGGCGGTCACAGCATCAGCCCCCAATGCATCCACGGCAATGGCCAGGGTTAATGCAGAATCAATACCGCCTGATAAACCCACAAATACACGTTCAAAACCATTTTTGCTGACATAATCTTTTACCGCCAACACCAACGCTTTATAATTTCTTGCTTCATCTGTTAGATTTTCCGCTATCTTACCTGGCAAAAACGCCACAGACTTCGCAACAGACAATTCAACCAACACCAACGCTTCTTCACTCTGCTTTGCTTGCACACACAACTGATGATCGACATTCATGGCAAATGAATTTCCATCAAATATCAAATCATCTTGGCCACCCACTTGATTCACATACACGATCGGTAACCCATTTTTTTTAATGCGTTTTTTTACTAATGTTTTTCTCATCTCATCTTTAGCAACTTCATAAGGCGAAGCATTGATCACTATCGCCCATTGCGCGCCTTGTTCTGTCAACTGCCTCATCGGCTTGGCGTGCCACAAGTCTTCACAAATTATCAACCCTGTTTTAACACCTTCAAAATCAAATACACAGGCAGGTGTGCGACCTTCTTGAAAATAACGCTTTTCATCGAACACGCCATAATTTGGTAAATATTGTTTGTAATACGTTGCAATGCTATTGCCCTGGTAAAACACGCTCACTGCATTCAATAGTTGATTTTTTATTTGTTCAGGATGCCCCACAATAACGTAACAGTCAGGGCACGCTTCTCTGATTTTTTTTAAAGATCGCGCTACTTTTTCTAACGTTTCTGCACGCAGCAATAAATCTTCGGGTGGATATCCTGTCAGCGCTAATTCTGAAAAAATCACCATACGCGCCGATTGTGCTTGCGCTTTATAAACAGCGGCAATAATTTTTTCTGTATTTCCCGCCATGTCACCGACCAGGAAATTCAGCTGCGCTAGCGCGATTTTCAGCATTTTTCACCCATATTCAAAAAACAAAACTTGCGCTACAATAGCCGGAATTTTCTTGATAAACCAGTAGCTTACCATGACCCACAGCATGACCGCCTTTGCCTCACACACACACCACCACGAAAGCGGCATGATTCAGTGGGATATCCGCTCTTTTAACCATCGTTATCTCGATTTACACTTCGTGCTTCCCCCAGGCTTTGGCGCGCTAGAAACACCTTGCCGTGAAATAACGCGTGGCACCTTACACCGAGGACGCGTTGATTGCCAACTGAGTTTCACCCCTGCTAAATCCACGGCGCTTTTCAAGCTTAACGAAACATTACTTACACAATTAATTGCAACCTATCACTCTATAGAAAATAGACTATCTTTAAATACACCGCTCAACCCCATTGATTTACTGCGTTGGCCTGACTTACTCCAAGTCGCACAACCTCAAATTGAAGCCTTATCTCCTAGCTTGTTAGACGCATTACAAACTGCCCTAACAGACTTGTTGGCCACGCGGCGTCGCGAAGGTGAAAAACTTGCAGCAAGCTTCACGCCGCGCCTGCAATCTATCACGGCGATATTAGAGCGCGTCCGCACACGCTTACCACAAGTATTAAATTTGCAGCGCCAACGCTTACTTCACAAACTAGCAGAAGCCAGCAGCACCCTTGACTCGCCTCGTTTAGAGCAAGAAATCGTGCTCTTCGCGCATAAGATGGATGTCGCTGAAGAAATGGAACGTTTAAACATTCACATACAAGAAGTCTCTCGCCTGCTGAATACACCCGGCCATCACGGTCGCCGATTAGATTTCTTAATGCAAGAAATGAACCGAGAAGCCAATACCCTCGGCGCGAAAACCAATGACAGTGACATCATTCATGCGTCCGTAGAAGTAAAAGTACTCATCGATCAAATGCGCGAACAAATTCAAAACATTGAGTAGGATCCCTTTATGAGCACTCTTTTCATTATCTGCGCCCCTTCTGGTACAGGTAAAACCAGCTTAGTTGCCGCCGTCGTCTCTGAATTAGAAAAAATTGATATTTCCATTTCACACACCACGCGCCCCATGCGACCCGGCGAAAAAAATGGGGTCAATTACCATTTTGTTGATGTTGCCACTTTTCAAAAAATGACAGAAAAAAATGATTTTCTTGAGCATGCAAAAGTATTCGACAACTATTACGGCACCTCTAAAACACGCGTGCAAGAAGACTTGGCTAAAAACATTGATATTATTTTAGAAATTGATTGGCAAGGCGCACAACAAATCAGAAAATTATTTAAAAATACGGTCTCTATTTTTATCGTGCCTCCTTCCATTGACATCCTCAGTGCGCGCTTACGTTTACGCGGACAAGACGATGAAGCCGTCATTCAAAAACGCTTAGCAGAAGCACGCAATGAAATTCATCATTATGAAGAGTTTGATTATCTTGTTGTAAATGATGACTTCTCTCATGCCGTTGAAAATTTAAAATCTATCATCACCGCACACCGTCTCTCTTTGCCGCTACAAAAACAAAATAATGCCGCCTTACTCGCGCGCTTATTGTAGGAGATGCCCTTTTGGAGGCAGGCCATCATTGCTTCCTCCCTCCGGGCCGTCATTGCGAAGCACGTAGTGCTTAAGCAATCTAAGCACTTATATGGTCAGAGTATGGATGGACAAAGCGGCGTCGTTTAGTGTATTTTATTAGATCAACTTTTTTGATTATATTTGAGAGGGTCCTCGCATGGCACGTATTACTGTAGAAGATTGCTTAGAACACGTTGACAACCGTTTTGAGCTCGTTTTAATCGCCACCAAGCGCGCAAGACAGCTCGCGCACACCAGCGCTGACCCACTCGTCCCTTGGGAAAATGACAAGCCCACCGTCGTTGCCTTAAGAGAAATCGCGGAAGGATACACACAATTTGATAAAAATAACGGCGCAGACGCTAGCGAGTCAGAGGAAACTGCCTAAACTTATAACATAAGGCTCTCTGGATGGCGCTAACCATGTCATTATTTGATGAACTCCGTCATGAATTAATGACCTACCTGGACACCGATCAGGTTGCGACCATTCATCGAGCCTTTTTATTGGCCTCCGAAGCCCATAAAAATCAGCGCCGGCACACAGGCGAGCCTTACATCACCCACCCCCTTGAGGTTGCGCATATTTTATCCTCAATGCGCATGGACCCACAAAGCATCACCGCGGCTATCCTCCATGACACCATGGAAGATACTCCCATTGAAAAGTCTCAACTCATTGAAGAGTTTGGCCAAGAAGTTGCAGATTTAGTCGATGGCGTTAGCAAGCTCTCACAAATTGAATTTACGACCAAAGCCGAAGCGCAAGCTGAAAATTTTCGAAAAATGTTATTGGCCATGAGCCGTGATATTCGCGTCATCATCGTAAAACTCGCTGACCGACTTCATAATATGCGCACCATTACAGGTTTAAGCCCCGAAAAGCGCCGGCAAAAAGCCATTGAAACACTAGAAATTTACGCACCTATTGCCAGCCGCTTAGGTATGTATACGTTTAAAATGGAATTTGAAGACTTAGGTTTTGCTGCATTGTATCCTGCGCGTTATCGTATTTTAAAAAACGCCATTCACCATCTTATCAAGCTACGCCAAGACACCATTTCAAAAATTGAAACCAATCTTAAAAGTTGTTTGGAGAAACACCATCTCCCTCCCAGCGCAGTAGGCTACCATCAACGTCATCTTTACAGTCTTTATAAAAAAATGAAAACGCAGCACCTGTCCTTTCATGAAGTCATGGACTTTTTTTCTTTTCGTATTGTAGTTGCAAACACAGATACTTGTTATCGCGCATTGGGCGCTATTCATAATCTTTACCGCCCCATTCCAGAGCATTTTAGAGATTATATTGCCATCCCTAAAACAAATGGTTACCAAGCTTTACACACCGTGTTATTTGGACCAGATAGCAGCCCCATTGAAATTCAAATTCGCACAGCTGACATGGATAACAAAGCAGAAAACGGCATTACTGCACATTGGATATTTAAACATGAAAAAGGTTTGAAAGAAGCGCAACACAATGCACAAACCTGGCTGCAAGGCTTGATGGATTTGCAACAACAAAACTCGAATAACGCCATCGAATTTATTGAAAATGTTAAAATCGATTTATTTCCTAAAGAAGTTTATGTTTTTACGCCCAAAGGAAGAATCATGGAACTGCCTTTAGGCGCAACACCGGTTGATTTTGCTTATGCTATTCACTCTGATATTGGCAACGCTTGTATTGCCTCTAAAATTGATAAACGCTTAGTCCCATTAAGCACCGCCCTGGCCAATGGCCAAACCATTGAAATTATTACTGCGCCAGGCGCAAAACCGAATCCAGCATGGCTGAATTTTGTTGTCACAGGCAAAGCGTTGAGCCATATTAAAAATTATTTAAAAGAGCTTCATCACGAAGAATCTGTTGCACTAGGCAAACGTTTATTAAAAAGAACATTGAAATTATTGGGCACCCCCTTAGACACCATTACCAGTGACACCCTGAAAGCCACCACCAAACAATTAGGCTATCGCACGAAAGAATCTTTATATGAAGCCATTGGCCTTGGTAACGAAATAGCAAGCAAAGTTGCCTTGCAGCTCACAGGCCATGATGATGTACCAGAAAAAATTGTCAAAAAGAAAAAACGATCTCTCGCCATTAAAGGCAGTGAAGGGATGGTGGTCAAGTTTGCAGAGTGCTGCCGCCCTATTCCAGGCGATCCCATTTCAGGGTTTTTAGAAGCCGGGCAAGGGATTGTTGTCCATGTAAAAGATTGTCCGCAAGTCACCTTATTACAAAATGAACCCGAACGTTATCTGCCTGTACGCTGGGAAGAAGACATCGAAAGTGAATTCAAAGTAGATATTAACGTTGAAGTCATTAATCAACGTGGCGTACTAGCACAAATCACCAGCACTATTTCAGATGCAGAGGCCAATATTGAAGATATCCGTGTAGAACAACGTGACGGTAATTATTGCTCTTTAGACATCACTTTATCTGTTCACAACCGCATACATTTAGCACGCGTATTACGTCGCTTACACTCTCTTAAACCCGTCTCTCGCCTTAGTAGGCGAGAGGCCTCTTAATCTAGAGACCTTATGAATCATTGTGAAACTTGCCACAAATCAACAACACTTTGTCTTTGCGATGTCGTTCAGCCACACAAAACACATACGCATATTTTAATTTTGCAACATCCGCAAGAGCCTGATCATGAAATTGGCAGCGCGTTGTTAGCGCACCAGGCTTTAGAAAATTCTACACTTAAAATTGGTTTATCTTGGCGAAATTTAAGTGCCCTATTAAACAAAAAAACAGTGGATCCTACACGATGGGTTGTATTGTATTTAGGATCTGGCATCAAAGGTGACATAAAAAAATTAGAACAATTGCAATTTGTTTCTAAACGTGGCCACCCCACTGAAAAACCCAAAAAAATTGAAGGGATCATTATTTTAGATGGCACATGGAGCCAAGCAAAAACGTTATGGTGGCGTAACGCTTGGCTGTTAAAACTACCACGTGCGATTTTAAACCCTGCCCACAAATCCCTGTATCGTGAGCTTCGCAAAGAGCCCCGAAAAGAATGCTTATCCACCATTGAATCTATCGCTGACACATTAGATGTTTTAGGTGAATCCCCCAAGGTCAGCCAACATTTGCGTGATCTGTTTTCACAGCTGTTAATGCGCTATCGGAAAAATAAAAAATAACTAACGTGGGTTCGATGCATTAAGTAACAATTGTACTGTTGTGCGCTTTACCGCTTAACCAGGGAAGATTGAGCTGCTGCTGCTGGGTGGCGATAATCCGCTTCTTTAACAAGACGATCACCCATAAAATTTCTTCTACGATCTAAGATTAATTTAGCCACCATTCTCTTTTCACAGGCAGAAACCTGCGCTTTTGCGCTGTTATCAAACTCAGCCAATTTTCGCAGCCTTGTTAGCACCCTCACAATCGTTAACTTATCTTCACAAAAAGAAGGAAAAAACGTATTGATTTTTGAAACACATTCAGAAAAAATAGCTGCCTTGCGAATGGGATCAAAACCCATCATCCTACCGCAAAGGTCTAAAAAATCTTCCGCTGTTTTTATTTCATCACTACGACTACGCTCAAATGACAACGCACCTTGTTTTACACGATCTGAAACAACGCCTCGAAAACTTTGACCCGACCAAAATGGATCCTCTTTGAAGCGTTGTTCCATTTTTTCAAAATAAAGGAAATCAGAAAACGCATTCACAGGAGAAGCATTTTCATGAAATAATTTTTTTAGGCGCTTCAGACAAACCGACTGTAAAATCGGTTTTTGATCCGTTAAACAAGCAATATATTTATCATGAAACATCATTACTTTTTCAAACGTTTTATATTGAAAAACCACCTCTTGCAAGTAATCTGTATGCTCGCAAACAATCTGCATAAAATGTTTATTACTTTTATTTCTCATTCCCGCTACTTTTGAAAAACGCTGACCAAGCTCAATTGCAAATCCCGTGAAATTACGCTGTGCAGCATGATGAATTAGTGTATTACCCTCCCTGTCTTGCACTGCCATCACTTGATTTATCCATAAATGATCAAAGTACGATTGCAATACCTCACAATAGTTTTCTTGAATTTTCAAAAAAGCAGGATCAACAAACACACCCTCTCCCCTTTTTATTTTCCCAAGATCGATACCCTGAAAATTCTCAGAAAAATATCGCTCATATCCTTTAATCCCCGCTTTTACTTCTTCAAATATGCCTACTTCTAAATACGTCTTGAAGATCTCATCAAAGAGTTCAGTGGCCACTTTTTCTATCTTAGAAAATCTCAACATCAAAGGGGTCATCAATTTAGGGTGCGCTTCAAAGCGTGTAGAAAAAAGTGACTCTATTTCTCGAAGAGTAGACGATCGAAATACAGCACCATTTATTCCCTCATTAACAACCTCTATTAAATGAGGATACAGGTTAAAAAATATTTCAAGATAAGCCGTACATCCCTCTTTTAGCGCCTGAATGGCCATTAAAAAATGATTTCTTTCCCACGCGGTCATACCATTGAATAATGGCTTTAAAAAATATTCACACATATCCCATGAGGCGCTATCAGCTACTACTTTTTTCTCAACATCCAAATTTTTTTCAAAAAATTTAGAGACTACTTCTAAAAAAAATCGATGATAAGTCACCACTCTTGAAATGATAGATAGCATTCCTCTAATCCTTATTAAAAATATGTGCAAACCACCCAAAAAACTGACTGATTAAAACAAAACACCAGAATAAAGTGAATTTTTTCATCTGAAACTTGAAAAACCAGCCATAATATATATACTTATAAGTATATATATTATGTGAACAGGGGTATCTTATGAAAACCGCAAAAATCTTCAAGAATGGTCAAAGCCAAGCAATAAGGTTGCCCAAAGAATTTAGATTTCAAGGAAAAGAAGTCTATATAAAAAAATGGGGGAACGCTGCTATTATCATTTCCCCTATCAACCCGTGGCAGCCTCTACTTGAAAGTTTGAGTAAATTTTCTAATGATTTCATGGGTAACCGACAACAGCCGCCCCAACAAGCACGCGAGGAATTATTCAAATGAGGTTTTTATTAGACACTAACATCTGCATTTATCTTATTAAAAAATCCCCAGAAAACATCTTAAAAAAATTTGAATCCTGTCTAATTGGCGATATTGGTATTTCATCTATTACTTTATCTGAATTATTTTTTGGCGTAGAAAAAAGCCAGCACACGCACCAAAATCAACAAGCGCTAGAAGCATTTATCACACCGCTAGAAATTGCGCCTTTCGACGAAGATGCCGCCGCCTGTTACGGAAAAATAAGAGCGAATTTAGAAAAAAAAGGTCTCCCCATAGGATCATTAGATTTTCTCATTGCAGCACATGCTTTAAGCTTAAGCGTCACCTTAGTCACCAACAACACTAAAGAATTCTCACGGGTAAAAAAATTAAAACTAGAAAACTGGTGTTATTGATTAAACCCCGCAGGCAGTTCACTCTCGCCAGAAAAAAGAAATTTTTCCATTTCTTTTTCTAGCAATGCATGCGCATCCGGATCAAGCATATTTAAACGATATTCATTGATATACATAATTTGGCGCTGTTGCCAGGCTTGCCATGCTTCTTTAGAAATATGTAAATAAATTTTTTCACCCAACGGGCCAGGATAAGGCGCTCGTTCAAATCCTGCTGCTTCTTTTTTTAATTTTTCACAAAAAATCATTCTGGTCATGCATTAAGTTCCAATTTTTTTAAGATACGACAAATAGGTTGAGGCAACCCTATCGATTCAGGTTGCACCATACTGTACCAAAGTAGTCCACTTTCTGCTACTCGCTCACTCGTGTTAGACACCACCTGCAACTGAACCGGCGTAATTTCTAAATGAAAATGCGTAAAGGTATGACGAAACATAGGGTGTATTTTCATGTTTTTTACTCGCACACCAAACGTGTGCCGACACCACTGCGGTATCTCACGCTGTGCTTTGTCACACTCTGGCAAACTCCATAACCCCCCCCAAATACCTTGCGCAGGGCGTTTTTGCAAAAGCACTCTCTCTTGATTGACTAACATAATCAACTGCACTTGTTTTAAAGGCATCGCTTTTTTGGGTTTTGCACCCGGATAACGAGTAACCTCTTGTTTTTGGTAAGCGATGCAATTTATTTTTAGCGGACAATCCTCACAACGCGGACGTGTTCGTGTACACACGCTTGCACCGATATCCATCATGGCTTGCGTATATTCACGCAATTGCGCTTGTGGCAATAAGCGTGTTGCCAGCTGCCACAGTTGTTGTTCTACTTCTTTTAAACCAGGCCATTGATCAACACCCTGAAAGCGCGCTAATACCCGTTTTACATTCCCATCTAAAATAGGCTCGCGTTGACCCCAAGTTAACGCACAAATCGCACCGGCTGTAGAGCGCCCAATGCCTGGCAAACACTGTAATGCCGCCACTGTTTTTGGGAACTCACCTTGATGTTGATCTGCTACGATATTCGCTGTTTTATGCAAATTACGCGCCCGCGCATAATAGCCTAAACCTGTCCAAAGATGTAAAACACGATCCAGTGGCGCCGCAGCAAGTTGCTGCAGCGTAGGAAAAGCTTGCATAAAGCGTTGGAAATAAGGCGTCACCGTTGCAACTTGCGTTTGTTGCAACATAATTTCGGAAACATACACCCGATAAGGAGTCATCGGTTTTTGCTGCCAGGGCAAATTTTTACGACCATGTTGGTGAAACCACGCCAACACGGCATCAGAAAAAATAAATTTCATTTATTGTGGGCTTTGCAATAAATCACCCAGACCTTTGACAATCGTGTCTTTTGCAGCCTGACCTACCTTTTGCTGAATAAGATCACCGACCTTCCCTTGTAATTGTTTTTTTGCTGCTTTTATCGCTTGCGCCTTGAGTTCATCCTGCGCGATTTTTTGTATGTCAGGCATAATACTGACATGACTAAAGGGCCCTGTTATTTTCACAGGCAAATTATGACTCCCCAACATACTCGATGTCACAATGAGTTGGTAATCTACGCGTTGATTCACTAAATCTGCTTGGCCTGAACCTTTTGCTTGTAATACAGGGCCCTGCAGCAACAAATCATGGTTGTTTGCCACACCTTGCGTCACATCAACACTCCCCGTTAAATTACCAAACTGAGTTTGTTGTGTATTCTCCACACTCGTTGACGTTTGCCCAGCTAAAAGTGCTTTACCCAAAGCATAGTAATATGACAAATCAATGCCTTCGATCACACCGTTATTAAACGCAAATAAAATATGTCCGTTTAAGTTACGCATCAATGCATCCATCGACACACCCTGCGTATTTAAATTTTCGTTAATATCTGCCGTACCTGACAATTGAATGCCCGTGATAGGCCGCAATGCGTTTAGCAACGATTTTGCATCCACCCCCGTTAGTGCACCCTTCAAATTAAAATTTGCAGCAGGCGCATTAAAGATAAGCTGCCCGATATAACTGCCTTGATAAAAGTGTGTCTTGATAGGATTCACACTATATACACCTTGGCTTGCCGCCAGTGTCGCCGTGGTATTACTTAAAACAGTATTACCCACTTTTAATATCCCTAGATTGATATTACCCACCCCACCCCATTGCTTTAATGCAGGAGGCGCACCTGCTTGCGCAACCTTGGGGGCAGAAGCTTGATGGCTGACATCAGGCGCAGCACTGTCATTTATCTTATAAAGGTTCAGATCAATTTGATCTAAATTCAACGCAAATTGAAATTGTTTTTTATTAAAATCACTGACGCCCAGCATGCCTGTTAACGTGCTGTCATCCATGATGATTTGCAAATCATTTACCTGCACGGCATTTTCTGTGGCTTGCACGGTAAACTTGCCGGATAACTTGTTTAAAGCATTCGTATTTTGAAAAGCAGGGAAAGGTTGGTTCAATATCGCAAAAAACTTTCTTGGATCAAACGATGAGATGGTTAGCTTGGCTAAGACTAAAGGTTGTTTTGCATCTTGATAATTACTTTCTATTTCACCGACTAAATGAACGGCATCCGCGCGACAATCAAATTCTGTTAAAGATAAATGTCCCTTCTCTAAATCCACCCAAACTGAACCCGTCACATTCAATTTTAAAGGTTGTCTATTTGGCAGCTGTACTTGGGCTTGATATTTCATATGCCCTAACTGCACTTGCTTCCACTGCGGGTCGAGCAGCATTTCTGTTACCAACTGCATGCTACCTGTATATCCTTGGCCTAAATCTACATCAGAAGACATTTCAAAATCAAAAGGCGTTTTTTGATTAATATTGTTGGCACTTACATTTAAATGGTTGATCCCCATTTTCTGTTTTTGCAGCGCATTGTCATAAGTTATTTGCGCATCATTCAACACAACAGAAGCAATATTTAAATTTAAAGGTGACGCTTTGTGACTCGCCTCTACATTATTTTTTTCTTTCGTTTTACCTGGCAATGAAAAAGTCCAATTATTTAAGCCTTGATTATTCACAAGCAAATGCAAGCGCAGCCCATTTAAGGCCAAGTGATTAACTTGCACTTCGCCCATCAGCAGGGAAAATAAACTCAGCCCCAAATCGAGCTGTTTTACCTCTGCAAAAGCCTCTGTGCTGGTTGAAAAGCCCTCTGGATTTCCTAAACTTACGTTACCCACATGGACTTTGATGCGTGGAAACAGCGACCAAGTAGCATCTCCTTTGATTTCAAGATCTCGATGGATTTGCTGTGATACTTTATTAATTATTTTATCGCGCACAAATTGTGGCTTTAAAAATAAATTCAAAGAAACTGTCAATAAAATAACTAAGATAACCGATGTCAACACCATCAACGCCGCTATCTTCAAGCCTCTTTTCATCTTATTTATCCTTCAATGTTAATGTCCGTGAAAAATAATTTTGATGTATCTTTTCTTTCGCCATCGCCAACGTTTGCTCAGCCAATCTATTTGCTTTTTGCGTCCCTTCTTCCAAAATTGCTAAAATTGCACTTTCGTCTGCTTGATATAATTTGCGGCGCGCCTGCATAGGCGCCAACATCTCAACAATCACTTCGACCAGTTTCTTTTTACAAGCCACATCACCAATTTTTCCGTGTTGATATTGTGCTTTGGCTTCAGCAACCCAGGCTTTATCTTCGTTAAACGTATCGTGAAAAATCCATAAAGGATTATTTTCAATACATCCCGGGTCTGTTGCGCGAATGCGTTTAGGATCGGTATAAATGCCCATGACTTTTTTATAAATAGTATCGTTATCATCACTTAGGAAAAGGGCGTTATCTAGCGATTTACTCATTTTAAGTAATTGGCCATGTTCACCAGGACCACCCAAACCAATCAAGCGTTTGGTTCGGCCTAATTTTCCTTGAAAAATAGGGAATAACCCACCTGCAGCAACATAATTGGCTTCTTCTGTGTGTGGATCAACGCCACAATATAATTGATCAAAACGACGCGCCACTTCGCGCGCAAGCTCTAAGTGAGGCAATTGATCTTCCCCTACAGGCACCACTGCGGGACGAAACGCTAAGATATCAGCAATCTGACCAATGGGATAAAGCAAAAAACCAAAAGAATAATTGTCTCCTAACGCTTTATCGCGGATTTCATCTTTTAAGGTAGGATTACGCATGAGACGCGGGTAAGGCACTAGCATGCTAAATAAAAAAGTCAGCTCTGCAATCGCAGGAATTTCACTTTGAATGAAGATCGCACTGAGCTTAGGATCAATCCCTGCTGCTAAATAATCTAAGGTGATGTCTAATACATTTTGTCGAATTTGTTCAGGGTGTTGCATGCGCGTAGTAAAGGCATGCATATTCGCTAAAATAAAATAACACTCATACGTTTGTTGCATCTGCACACGATTTTCAAGCGAACCAACCCAGTGACCTAAATGTAATTTACCTGTCGGGGTATCGCCGGTTAACAAGCGTGGTTTATTTGAAGGGGGTTTTATATCACTCATTGGTAAGTACCAAAATAGCTTCTATTTCTACTTGCGCACCTTTAGGTAAGCTTTGCACGCCGACGACTGCACGCGCAGGGTAAGGCGCTTTACAGTATTGCGCCATGATGTCATTGACCATGGCGAAATGATTTAAATCCGTCAAATAAACAGTGGCTTTTACGATGTCACAAAAACTAGCACCACTTGCCTGAATAACCGCTTTTAAATTTTCAAACACTTGTTTAATTTGAGTATAGATATCATCAGAAACCAATTGCATGGTATGCGGATCTAGCGGAATTTGCCCAGAAATATAAATTGTGCCGCCGACTTTCACCGCTTGAGAGTAAACCCCTATTGCAGCGGGTGCTTGGTCCGTGTAGATCATTTCCTTACCCATTTTTTAACCCTGTTTTTATCTTATAAACGAGGCATTTTACTCTGATTTGATTTCACGTGCCTAGCCTGCTCGTGAAAAAGCTGCGCTGAAATAAAACAGCTGCATAACGCTTGACTCATTAAAAATAACCCGCTTTAATAGTCGCCTTTGTAATAACGTTCTCTTCCTTTAAAGAGCCACGTTGATTCTTCTTCCCGCTTGGATTGCTTCGCTTAACGCTCGCAATGACGGACCGGAGGGGGAGGAAGCATGGATGGCCCGGTTGATCGCAGCAGATGTATGGCCGAATAGCTCAGTCGGGTTGAGTGCGAGCGTGTCGAGCACTCAACGGGCAACACGACGTTGCCCAGGGTGAGATCAAAACCCGGACAATACAGGGCCATGGATGGCCCGGTTGATCGCAGCAGATGTATGGCCGAATAGCTCAGTCGGTAGAGCAGAGGACTGAAAATCCTTGTGTCGGTGGTTCAATTCCACCTTCGGCCACCAGTAAAATCAAAGACTGACACAACCATAAAAATCACTATTTAACTCTGCCTCTATGGCCTCAATCGTTGGCAGATTGGTTTTCAACTCTTTTGGCAAAGCACGCGATAACGTATATTCTGAGACACCAATAGGCGCTTTTATATTGCGAAGAGCGTACTCAGCAACAACTTTGCTGCGAGATTCACACAGCAAAATGCCTATCGTGAGATTGTCTTGAGGGTGACGCAGCTGTTCATCTACCGCTGTCAAATAAAAACTGAGTTGCCCTAAATCGGCTGGCTTAAATTTCTTAGCCTTGATTTCAATGACTACATAACAGCGCAACTTCAGGTGGTAAAACAAAACGTCAATAAAAAAATCTTCATCATCGACAACAACGGGGACTTGAGTGCCAACAAATGCAAAGCCAGCACCCAACTCTAATAAAAAATTTCTAATGTGGCCTACCAAGCCCTGCTCTATATCACGCTCATGCGCTTCTTTTGATACCGTTAAAAAATCAAAGTTATAGGGATTTTTCAAGATCTCATGGGCCAAATCAGACTGGGGTGATGGCAAATGGGCTTTGTAATTGGAGACCTTATCCGCCTCCAAACCTTGCCTTTCATAGAGTTCCAGCTTGATGTGAGTACTAAGACTTGATCGCGACCATCCATTTGCTAATGCCTCTTTCGCGTACCATCGAAGGCATTCTAAATTCCCTCTGAACCTATCCAAGAGCAGTTGAATATGTGCCCAGGGTAATTGCGCAGCAGGCTGCTGCGTAAATTCAACTTCATCAGGATAGAGCATCGCCAAAAGACGCATATACTCCAAACTACGCTTAGAAAACCCTGCAGAACCAGGATTAGCTGACTGCAGATCTTGAGAGAGTTGCCCCAGAAAATTGGTTCCCCAATGTTGCTTAGCCGACTGAGCATTAACAATATCCTTACCCAACTTCCAGTAAAACTTGATTACCTCTAAGTTGACTGAGCTAGCCGCGCGCAGTTGCGCCACCTTCAAACGATTTTTAACATCGTCAAGAAACGTGAGATATTCCTTATCAACCACAAACGATTCTTTGTTTTTCTTAAGCTGTTTTTTCATGCGTAGCTCCTTTTTTATATTATTGTCGTGACTACTTCAACAGCCTTCTATCTGTTAAACACCCGGCGTCGATTTTACTAATTTTACCAAGTCTTCTATCACTTGTTCACCCGTTGTTTTCCAAAAACACCAACGACCTGTTGTGGCTTTAGTAACACCCATTGCCACCGCCAGCCCAATAAACCCTAGCACACCCAAAACAATGGCAACACCCTGTAAAAAATGTCGAGTCATCCCTAAGAAAGGATCCCGGCGCTTTAAAAATAATGTTTTAGCTTCTGTCATACAAAGCGCATGAAACGCCTGCAGTGTGGATGTGATGTTTTCAATATTTTTTTCTTCAGTGCCGTTTAAAATACGCTTCATGCGTTCAAGCATCGCCTGCTTTTGAACAAGTAAACTTAAATTATCGCTACCTTGTTGATGTGCAGCAGCCATCTTTATCTCAACCAATTTTTCAGGTAACACCCCCTTCTGCTTAGATTTTAAAAGGTATTTTTGATACGCTCGCGCTAGCGCAACTTCATATTGATCGCATCTTTCTTTTAGTTTTTCAAAAAGGGATAGCTTTTTTTCATACGCTGATTGAAGGCAATGAATATCCTTCGCCACTGTCGATAAACGCTGCTTCACTTCATCAAAACCAAAACCATTTTTAGCAGAACACACCAACATATTTTCTTCTGAAATTTCCAAATCGCGTCTAAAACTCACCCCCTGCGCCTCTGGCACAACCTCTTCATCTTGCTTCGTAAACACTAAAAAATAATGAATTTTCTTTCCTGTATTTTCAGATTGAATCATCGATTTTGATATTTTCAGCCTTTCTAATTGCGAAGAAAAATCCACACCAGAAACACCTCCTGCAAACAAAAAAACGATTCGAGTATCTTTATAATGAGATGCCACAAGCACCTGATGACGCTCACTCCCACCCAGATCTAAAAATTGAATTTTAATGTTTTTATCGTTATCCAAATGCATAGACTCATACTCTGCACCAATCGTTTCTTCTCTTTCTAATAAAAATTGGTCCCGCAATAAACGTTGCAAAAAAGTAGTTTTACCGACATTGGATGCCCCCACCAATATGCATTTTATCTCTGTCCCCATGCGACTCTCGCTTTCAACTTAGCGTCTATGATTTTTAAACATAGTCTTTTTTATTAAAAAAAACAGCTTCAGCAGACCCCTTGCAATCCCAGACAATATTGATTAAATTAAGCGCAATAATTTATAGGACTTGATCATGCGACAGGTACCTCACTATTTAATCATTGGCAATGGCCGCGTGGCGCGCCATTTTCAGCATTACTTCACACTATGCCACTTGCCTTTTTCAATCTGGCATAAAGGCATGACGCTCGACGCATTAAAAACAATCCTTCCCTCCATCACACACATTTTGATTTTAATCAGCGATCAACATATCGACGCATTCATTCAAGAAAACCTATTAACAACTCCCGCAAGAATGATCCACTTCTCAGGCAGCTTAATCAGCCCCTACGCTGTCGGGGCACACCCCTTAATGAGCTTCAGTGATACGCTATATGACTTAGCAAAATATCAATCCATTCCTTTTGTTGTAGACAACGATGCCCCTGCATTTGAAACAATATTACCTGGATTGCCCAATGCTTCGTTTAAGATCAATAAACACTTAAAAGCAAAATATCATGCGCTGTGCGTATTAAGCGGTAATTTTAGTTGTCTGTTATGGCAAAAATTATTTGATAGCTTAGAACAAGAATTTAATTTACCTGCAAATATTGCACATGCCTATTTACAACAACAAACACAAAACCTCCTGGAAAATTCAAAAACTGCTTTAACAGGACCCCTCGTTAGAAATGACACCCTGACCTTAAAAAATAATTTAGATTCGCTACAAGATGATCCCTTTCAAGCGATTTATCACAGTTTTATTACCTGCTATCAACAACTTCAATCTAAAGGCAAAACATGAATATTTTCGATTTTTATAAAATGAAACATGAAAGAAAAAAAATAAGTGTCATCACTTGCTATGACTACACCAGCGCACGCATCTTATCTCAAACCGATGTTCACTGCTTATTAGTCGGCGACAGCGCCGCCATGACCATGCATGGATTTAAAGACACCCTATCTGCCAACATAGAAATGATGTGCTGGCACACGGCCGCCGTGCAACGTGGCGCCGGCAATAAATTTATTGTCAGCGATCTTCCCTTTTTAAGTTATCGCACCTCTATAACTCAAAGCATGCATGCCGTGCGCGATTTAATGCAAACAGGCGCCAATGCCATAAAGCTAGAAGGCGCTAGAGGCAATAAAAAACTAATTCGACACTTAACAGATTCAGGCATTCCCGTGATGGGGCACCTTGGCTTAACGCCGCAATTTATTCATGCCTTAGGGGGCTATAAAGTGCAAGGTAAAACGCAAGAAAGCGCAACGCGCTTACAAGAAGAGGCTTTATATTTACAAGAAGCGGGGTGTTTTGCCATCGTATTAGAATGTGTGCCCACCCTAGTTGCACAAGCTATCACTGAAATGTTATCTATCCCCACCATTGGCATTGGCGCTGGCAACGCAACAGATGGGCAAGTGCTTGTTTTTCAAGATTTACTGGGGTTGAACTTAGATTTTAAACCCAAATTTTCAAAATCATTTCTCAATGGTTATGAACAATTTAAACAAAGCATCGATGCTTATATTCAAGCTGTCACATCAGGCGAGTTTCCACAACATGAACATAGTTACTGACCTTGTTGAATGGCAATCCATTCGAAAAAATTTAAAAAATACCTTAGGATTCATCCCCACCATGGGTAATTTACATGAGGGGCATTTAAGCTTGTGTCGCCGCGCTAAAAAAGAAAATGTGCACACCGTCGTGAGTATTTTTGTTAACCCCACACAGTTTAATCAACAACAAGATTTTTCAACTTATCCACGCACACTGGAAGAAGATATCACTCATCTTAAATCATGCGATATCGATTATTTGTTTTTACCAACGGATTCTGACTTATATCCTGACCACTACACCCTGCGCGTTACAGAAGAAGCGGTAAGCACACAATTAGAAGGCGAACATCGCCCAGGCCATTTCAATGGCATGCTCACTGTCGTATTAAAACTATTGAATTTAACGCAAGCAACACGCGCTTATTTTGGTGAAAAAGATTTTCAACAATTGTTGCTTATTCAAAAAATGGTAGCCGCTTTATTTCTACCCGTTGAAATTTGCGCTTGCCCAACGCAGCGAGCACCCGATGGTTTGGCACTGAGTTCACGAAACAATCGCCTCAACCCCCAACAGCGTGAGTTCGCAGCGCACTTCCCTCGTTTGCTGCAAAGCTCTCTTTCTACACAAGATATTGAAAACCAGTTACAGCATTTAGGGTTTAAAGTAGATTACATTGCAGATAAATGGCAACGTCGTTTAGGTGCTGTGTGGTTAGATGACATACGCCTGATTGACAACATACCAGAGAGGGAGCAATAAATGTTGCTTTGTTTAGACATAGGTAACACCCATATTTTAGGGGGCATTTTTGATAAAGAAAATTTAATCGCCCGTTTTCGCTATGCAACGCATTTAATTGGCACTGCGGATCAATTCGGTATTTTTCTAATAAATATTTTACAAACAAAAAAAATTGATCCTAAAAAAATACGTGCAATTGCTTTATGTTCTGTCGTGCCTAGCTGCGACTACACTATTAAACATGCTTTATCACAGTATTTTGAAAGCACCTTATTTGTCTTGCAGGCAGGGGTAAAAACCGGCTTGAATGTCAAATATAAAAACCCCAATGAAGTAGGCGCTGATCGCATCGCCAATGCCATTGGCGCTGTGCACGCCTTCCCCCATAAAAACATTATCATCGCAGACATGGGCACTGCCACGACGGTGTGTGCTATCACACAACATCGAGATTATTTAGGGGGCGCTATTTTGCCTGGCTTGCGTTTATGCATGGAAGCGTTAAAAACCAACGCAGCCAAGTTAATGGAAGTCGATATCACCGCCCCTACTACAGCCATAGGCCGCACCACCAAAGAAAGTATTCAAATCGGCTTATATGCAGGCCAACTAGGCGCTTTAAAAGAAATTTTTCATACTTTCAAAGAAACGGTATTTCAGCAACAGCCTGTCGTCATCATTGGAACAGGCGGATTTGCGCAGCTCTATAAGGATAAAGCATTATTCGATGTCATTTTGCCTGATCTCGTGTTGCAAGGCTTGCTTCGGGCCTATTACACACAGTGAAAACGCACCCCTAACAATCTTAAGAGAATATTTCCTTGCAAACTCACCAATTCATGGTAAAATTCTGACCTCCACAATGTGCGTCCATTGATGTTTTAAGTGCTCTCTCCAAAGTTCTTTCCCACCTGGCTATTGTAAGTTGGTCACCATATCAGATACACGCACGCAATATATGAGATAAATCATGTCTTTTGAACAACTGAATTTAGCAAAACCAATTTTAACGGCGTTATCTGCTTGCGGTTATACCGCGCCTACGCCTATTCAACTACAGGCAATTCCTGTTTCTATTGCAGGAAAAGACTTAATTGCAACATCACAAACCGGCACAGGCAAAACAGCCGCCTTTGTATTGCCC
>Ga0209515_10002122_pt1 | contig 31204 bp, 36 predicted proteins | sample Subgroupgradi54m_FD_187454 | JGI IMG/M metagenome (GOLD analysis project Ga0209515, IMG submission 187454) | Subsurface groundwater microbial communities from S. Glens Falls, New York, USA - GMW60B uncontaminated upgradient, 5.4 m (SPAdes)... ... | reverse complement strand
GAGTTTGATTGAAATCAATGGCTTGCGCCATTGAGTTTCATTCAGTGCTCTACCCCTGAAGGGGTCCAGCGAGCGCTATACCTAAATATATTTCGGGGAGAACCAGCTATCTCTGGGTTCGATTGGCATATTGCCCCTAACCTCAAGTCATCTCAGATCATTGCTACGATCACGAGTTCGGGCCTCCTCCCGATTTTCATCGGGATTCACCCTGCTCAAGGTTAGCTCACCCAGCTTCGGGTCTAATAATTGCTACTGATGGCCAATTAGGCCTTGCATTAACTATGTCTCCCCAAGTTAAACTTGGTTAAACTAACGCAGCAATTAATAACTCACCGGTTCATTCTTCAATAGGCACGGCATTACTCGCGCGAAACGCGAGAAATTCAAAAGTTAAAATTTAAAAGTCAAAAATACAAGTTAAAAATCAAAAGTATTTAAGTTCCTAAACTTTTTACTTTTGAGTTGCACTTTTGCATTTTGACTTTTGCCTTTTGAGTTTCTTGTGCTTCGCACAAGCTCTGCCTGCTTGTCAGCCGACAATTTCAGTTCTATTTCATTCCCCTTCCGGGGTGCTTTTCACCTTTCCCTCACGGTACTAGTTCACTATCGGTAGATTCTGGTATTTAGCCTTGGAGCGTGGACGCCCCAGATTCCTACAGAGTTTTATCGTGCTCCATAGTACTTAGGAACAAACTATCGGTGTTTTTAATTTTGCGTACGAGTCTTTCACTCTCTTTGGAGGACCATTCCGGATCCTTCTGCTATCAAAAACACATCGAATATCGTCTGCCCTGCAACACCCACCGCTGAGGTGGGTTTAGGCTGTTCCGCTTTCGCTCGCCGCTACTAACGGAATCTCTGTGATTTATTTTCCTGGCGCTACTTGGATGTTTCGGTTCGCGCCGTGCCCCGCCAAACACTATATAAAACCTTGCGGTAATATTTTTATGCTTGGCTCCCCGCCAGAGGCGGGGGGATTGCTCCATTCGGAAACCGCTGGATCAAAGGTTTATGGCACCTCCCCAACGAGTATCGCCGCCGTATGCGTCCTTCCTCGGCCAAAATCTCCTAGGCATTCATTATCGGCATTATGAGTAGACTTTAAAAATTAATTTCATGCACAACTTCCATTTGCATGGAAATCCTGCATGAATTCTTCTCCTCACTTGTCAAAGAGCCAAATTATTTAGTCGCTAGTTTCTGGTCTTTGGCAGAGAACTTCTGCAACGAAAGACCAAGAACCAGAGACCAAACTAGTGGACCTGACCGGATTTGAATGCCTCAAGGGCATCCTTCGGACCGGCGATCTGTCGCCTTAGGCGACCGCTATTATCAGGTCACTGTGGACCCGAGGGGAGTCGAACCCCTTGCCTCCTCGTTGCAAACGAGGCGTTCAACCAGGTAAACTTCGGGCCCAAACCCCAGAATCCACAAAAAAATTTCTGATTGTCAAACTATTTTATGAAGAACCCTTTTTACGAAGACAATAAAAGTACCTTATTAGCTTTGTTTGCTACTTTTATATCTTGAAAAAATATCATCATAAACGATTAGCCTCGTTTCCCGCGAGTATTTGCTATCTTAGCATAGCCAAATTTCTCTGTCAAGAGTGAGCTTCCATGTAATGAATTGTTATGCCGACTTTTTTGGCTGTTTTGTGCTCATCGGTTGCTCCTTTTGATTTATCCCAGCGGGGCGTCATAAAAACATCTGTCACATAACCGCTTTTTAAAATTGTTCGCCAAAAATTCCTGACCTTTGCTTCCCTTTTTTCAAATGATAATCTCCATTCCTCCAAATTTTTATAAATTTCCTCCGGAAAAACATCTACAGCCGTGAACATTGGAAATTTATGCATTTTTCTTAATTTTGCGGCATGATTAACAAGTAGTTTGCTATTTCTTACAAAAAAATTTGGTCCGTCGGAATTCATTATTCCCGCAACATATCCAATTTTTATTATTTTGCCATTTTTCGTCGCCTTGAATAATTTGAAAAGCTCTTCTCTGACATGAACTAAGTTCTTTGTGTTTTTTAAAACAAACCCAATCTTCTTATGCATACGGGGATTTTATTCTTGTCCATCCAGCCATCTTTCAGCTTCAAGTGCAGCTGCGCAACCATATCCGGCGGCTGTGACTGCTTGTTTGTAGTGGCTGTCGTGAACATCTCCGGCGACAAAAACTCCATCAATATTTGTTTTATAATGATCGGAAACTTTTATAAATCCTTTTTCATCCGTATCAATTCCTTTAAATAATGTGCTGTTTGGCATGTGTCCGATTGCCACAAAAATTCCATCAATTGGCATTTCGGTTATTTCATTGGTTTTGTTATTTTTAATCTTAACTCCCTTAACATTTGTTTCGCCCAAAACTTCAACGATTTCGGAATTAAACAAAAAAGAGATTTTTGGATTTTTCTTTGCCCTATCTTGCATGATTTGGCTTGCTCTTAAAACATCTTTTCTGTGAACTACAATTACTTTTTTGGCAAACTTTGTCAAGACCAAAGCTTCTTCCATTGCAGAATCCCCTCCTCCGACAACAATGACCTCTTTTTCTTTGAAGAAAAATGCATCACACGGAGCACAGCTGCTTACTCCCCGTCCGATTTTTTCTTTTTCTCCCGGAACATCCAGCCACTTTGTATCAGCTCCTGTTGCAATTATTACAGACTTTCCTTCATAAGAAGTATCTCCTGCAGAAATCTTAAACGGCTTTTGCAAAAAGTCCGCATTAGAAAATTCTTTATCGATAATTTCCGTGCCAAATCTTTCTGCCTGTTTTCTCATCGCAGTCATCAAATCCGGTCCCTGAATACCATCAGGAAAACCCGGAAAATTTTCAACAAGAGTAGTTAATTGAAGCTGTCCTCCCCATTTTGTTCCTGCGATAATAAGAGTTTTTAAATTTGCCCGCGTGGCATAAATCGCAGCTGTCAACCCCGCAGGTCCGGAACCGATAATGATAATATCGTAAACCATAATAAAAAAAGCGTCTAGAAACTAGCGTTCAGCGTTCAGTTCTTAGTTCTAAACTAGACGCTAGACGCTGATAACTAGGCGCTTGCTAAAACTTGCTCTATCTCCTGTTTGTAATTCTCTTTACTTTGCGCGCCAATCATTGTTCTGACAGGCTGTCCGTTTTTGAAAAAAACAATGCTTGGAATACTCATCACCCCATATTGTCCTGCTGTTTGAGTATTCTCGTCAACATTAATTTTTCCGACTTTTACTTTTCCAACATATTCTCCGGCTAATTCATCTATAATTGGAGAAACAATTTTGCAGGGTACGCACCAAGGAGCCCAGAAGTCAACAATCACGGGCTGTGAACTTTCAAGAACTTCTGCTTTAAAACTGCTATCTGTAAAATTCAAATCCGCCATAAAACTTATTAAGAATACCAGATCTTTTTTCTTTATGCAATAAGTTAAAGTTAGAATCCTTGATGTTAGAAGTGAGATATCTTTGATTTTGAATTTTTGATATCTTGACTTCAAGAATTCAAGAAATCAAGTTCAGGAAGGTCAAGAAATTCTCACTTCAAAAAAATCAAAAAACTATCCCATTTCTTCCCTTTTTGTCTGGAGGAAGTAGAACCATTGTTCGAGAAATCCGAAAACTTCTTTAAATGGAGTTTCTATTAAATAATCAAAAACATAAATGAAAATATTTATTTGAGCTATCCCTTCCGTAAACCTGCGGCCAACTCTTATAACCGGCATAAAGAAAAAATCCATGACAGGAGATAAAAAGCTCTGCCGGGCCGGAATAGTATAGCTGTGCGCGGTTTGACTAATTCTATAGGTTAAAAATGCGATAATTGCCACAAAGAAAACAAAAATTCCTTGAGATGCGGGGCTGAATTTGAGTTTTGTCAATGCATAAATAATCAAACCAAAACTCAAAATAAATGCTCCCCACCAGAGAAATGTAAAAATAAAATTTAGTACAGGATTTTTCTTCTCAGGCTTCAAGCTTATAATCAAATGCCTATCCAATTCCGGCTTATCAACAAACAAAATGCTCATTATTTTGTCATAAATTCTTTTGGTATTATTTTTGTCCGGAGTTCGGATAAAAAGACTGGCAATAACCATCAAAATAGGCGGAGCAACAATATTAATAATTAATGAATTCCATTCTATATGGCCGACAACTATATTGTCATAAGTTGCTTCAACAGAAAATGCAAATATAAACTTGGTCAATAAAATAAAAATTACCGATCTTATAATCGCGGTTCTGACTTTTTTGGAAATAGTTTTGTAACGGGCAGTAGCAGTTGTTTCAACATTGGTTTGAAATTCAGTTGAATTTCCAATAAGACCTCTCACTGCTCCCCTTTCTTTTCTTAATACTTCGGCAAAAATCAAAAATGCAGGCAGTTGTTTTTTAACATAAGATATAATTCTTTCTTTAAGAGGATAATTAATTTGTCTTTCGAGCTCTCTATATCCTGCGGCAAAATTTGCTGAAATTTTGTCAACATTTCCCTCGGATAACTTCCCAAAATATTGCTCGAACAGATGAAATCTTAAAAATGCGATATCATCTTTGGCAAAAGCCCGCCTTACCGCGATAAATATCTGTATGTCGCGGGTCTCAACCGTATCGTCTTTGATGGTAATGTGTTCGCGGAGCAAATGAAATATGAAGTTTGAAATGAGTTCAACATCTTTACTTTTGTTAAGCATGATTTCCAAATGAGAGGAAAGAAGATGATAAATAAGAGTGTCTACTTTTATCTTGATGTCGTTTTGTCTTGTCAAAAGCTGTTCGCGGAGATTGAGATAAAGATCAATAACAAGAGAAACTTTTTTGATTTCCTCATCCGAAATGCTTGCTTCAGGAAAATAGCGCGCCCACAAAAGCTCACGCATCAAAACCGGTCCAATTTTCTCTCCTGTTCCTCCAAAAAGCAATCTTCTTTTGAGAATTCTCTCAATTGCCGCTCTTCTGACCACCTCTTCGTCCCTGTAATCCATTGCGTTTCGGAATTTTTCATACCAGGTCGCAATTTCCGAAACAAACCTGCTGACTTTTATTCCGGTCTTGGTCTGATTGTTAATTTCCTCTCGCTCGAAACTGGAAATAAGAAGATTGGAAAGTTTTGATAAATTCGCTGAATCCATAGGTTAAATTTATTTTATATCGTGAAAGACTATTTGTAAAGTTAGAAGGATGGCTAAGATGGTCTTTTCCCATTTCTACTTGGTTTATTTCCCTCTAGTCCCTTTTCATATTCAGCTCTCAAGCCCCCTTCAGGCGGATCTTCAGTTACTCCCAGGCGTGCTTGCACATTTTTGGTTGTCTGGATTGATATTGCAACCCATTTTCCTACTTCGTCGTTTCCTTCTTCTTTAACAAACTCATATTTAAGCAATTCGTTGGTCAATTCTTCACGAACCGCTTGCTCTTTTACTGAATCTGTAAGCGCTTTTCCTTCAACAATTTTCCAGTAAGCTATTGATTGTGAAGCATCTACTATCTCTTTTATGCTTTCAGCATATCTTGGTATAAATTTTCTCTTTTCTTCTTGGCTGTTTGCCCTAAGAATTCCATGAAGAGATGTAAAGAAGTTTTCCCTTGCTTTTTTCAATCTGTTTCTCCCACTCCATTCAAATACTTCTTGAAGCTTATCTGGAGACATTGTAGCAACATTAGGCATCATTGTCCTTATATTTTGATGGAAATTAACTTTAGATAATTTTCCGACTTTATCTGTTGCTGATGACTGAGAACTTTCATGATTTATCATAAAATTTGTATATTAACTATTATTATTAATATATTTTAAACTTATATTTTTGGGTATTTTTATTGTTCGGGTTAGATTATTGCTTTTTTCTCCAAAATCTCTTTATCTTTTATCACAATTAGTTTTTTGCTGTATCCGATATATCCTTTTCTGTCAAATTTTTTCAACTCAAGACTTACAGTTTTCCGGGTTACTCCGACAAGATTAGCTATATCCTTATGTGTTAATGGAACTTGGATTTCTGTGCCAATACTTTTGTATACTCCGAGATCTCTAGCAAGAATCAGCAAAATTGACGCGAGTTTTGCTGACGAATTTCCAAAAGCTAAAAATTCCATTCTTCTCAAAGATGAACGGAACCTTGTTATCATATCTTTTGTAATGTCCAAAAAAACATCTGGCTTGGACATCACAAGATCCATAAATACTTCTCTTGGAGATCTCAAAATTTCAGTATCGGTAAGTGTCTCAAAGGAATAAATACTTCCCTTCTCTCCTCCAAAAAAAGCCCACACAACAGGAAAAAAATCTCCTTCCTTATATAGGACCAGTGTTAGTTCTTTTCCCTCTTTTGAAGTGCTATTTAATTTTACAAATCCTTTTTTTATGAAATATACGCCTTGAGGCGTGTCACCGGCACGAAGTATCGTTTCCCCTTTTGCGTATTTGGTAACTCTAAATTGAGAAAAAAACTTAAGCATTTTTAATTAGACTATCTAGCCAGCGACATTATAGCTAAAAGTAAAACTAATTACAACTCCAAAGTAATTTTAATTACTGATAGGAAAAATAAGTTGTTGTAAATTTTATTATATTAATATGAACGATATATACAGAGCACCCTTATTTACTTCCTGGCCAACACCTTTGTCCTTTGAAAATTTGAAAGAATGTTTCTCTATTAAGAGAAAGAATTTTCGTCGAAAAGTCAAGGAAAAAGCAAAACAATTATCCCCTTTTTCATTCTTTTCAAATTTATTTTCCGCATCTGTTAATTAAGGGGTTGACAAGTGTTTTTCAAAATCTGTAGAATAGGCTATGGCTTCTGAAGCAGATAAAGCTCAATCTACCAATAGAATTCTTGTGGTCGCTCTCATCATAGCTTCTTTTTTCTTGGGATCCCTCACAAATAAAGTTGCAACTCTTGGCAATTCCGGATTGCAAAAAACTCTAGACAATAGCGCACAGCCAACACAAACAGGTAATGCTATTCCTAATGCGGCGGCAAAACCAAAAGATGTAACAGACGCTGATCACATCAGAGGCAATAAAAATGCCAAAATAACTTTGGTTGAATATTCTGATTTTGAATGCCCTTTTTGTAAAAGCTTCACTCCAACTTTAACTGAAATTATGAAAACTTACGGAGACAAAATAAGATTGGTTTACAGACACTATCCTTTGACTTTCCACGCAAATGCACAAAAAGAAGCTGAAGCGTCAGAATGTGTCGCGGAATTGGGCGGGGAAGATGCATTTTGGAAATTCGTTGATACAATTTTTGAAAGAACAACTTCGAACGGAACAGGTTTTGCGTTGGACAAACTTGGCTCTTTGGCAGAGGAACTTGGAGTTGATAAGAAAAAATTTCAAAGTTGTTTAGATTCAGGAAAATACGAACAATTGGTAAAAGATAGTATTACGGAGGGATCAAGTGCAGGTGTAAGCGGAACTCCATCTACCTTTATAATTAATTCCAAAGGAGAAAGCCAATTAATAGTAGGGGCGCAACCGATAGATGCCTTCAAAACTGCGATTGATAAAGACCTATCTCTTTAATGCCACCCATGCTGCAATAAATGTGGTAATTGGCACTGCTAATATCAAAGCCGTACTTCCAGCCAGACTTTTTACAACCTCCTCAATTGTTGATTCGTTGTTAAGTATAACCCACCATGGCAAATGCGCCGGATTAAGTTCCAGAAAGATAAAAACAGCCAGAGAGCTCCCGGCATAAGCTAAAACCAAAGTATTAATAAGAGATGCTATATGTTCTTTTCCGATATCCATTCCCTTTTCAAACAAATCAAGCATTTTTTGCTTGGGATTTTCTTTAACTAAAGTAAACATTGTGATTGCCTGTGTTGTTGTAATATCATTTAGAGCTCCAAGAGTGCCTATCAAAATACTTCCCAGAAGCAATCCTCTCGTATCAATTCCGCTTAGATTCCCCATTTGAAGGGTGTAAATGTCCTCGCTCCCAAGCCCAAAAATATGAAGCCAACTTACAAAATAATTGGAAATAAGTACTGCAAACAGCAAAGATATTGCTGTTCCTACAATTGCTGTTGTTGTTTTAAGAGAAATTCCGTGAGCAATGTAAGTTGTGGTCAGAAGAATAATTAAAGAACCCAGAATGCAGACTGTCAGAGGATTTTGGCCTTGAATAATTTGCGGAACTATATAAAAAGTGATTACTAAAACACTAATTGCCAATCCCCCAACCGCCCCTATTCCCCTTTTACCCACAACAAAAATAATAAATACAAGAAAAAAAGCGAAAATAAGTAAAAGAGAATTTAATCTATAAGGTTCATATACAAAATATTGCGTTTTACCCTGCAATTCCTGCTTTTTAACAACAACTTCCTCTCCTCTTGAGGATCTTTGAAATAAAAGTTTTGGATCCAATATTCTATTAATTTCAACTATTTTATTCTTTTCCGCCCCTTCTAATATTTTTATTTTTAATTGTTCCGAATAAACATTTATGCTGTTAATTGAGTCCGGTCCTTGTTTTAAAATTTCAATAACTCTTCCCTTAACAAATGCTTCTTTTAAATTAATGTTTGGCGCTTGGGCAAAAGATGAGGTATTAAGAATAAAAAGAAAAACAACAAAAGAAAAAAATAAGAGAAATGCTTTACGCATAAAAGAATTATATCAAAGCTTTAGCGGCTGTGCTCTAAAAGCGAAACAGAAATTCCCATAATTACAACACCTGCAATGAGAAGCAAGCTTTCAACAAAAGCAAAGCCCTTTCTTTTTTCATGATGTATCTCGGGAATTAAGTCGGAAGAAGCAATATAAATAAAAAATCCTGCTGTTATTGCAAGAAGCATAGGAATGTACCCTTCCAAGATATTTCCCAAAAGATAAGTAATTATTGCGCCCAGAAAGGAAACAGCAGCGCTCAGAATGTTCACTAAAATAATTCTTCTGGGCTTTAAGCCCTTATGAAGCATCAAACCAAAATCTCCGATTTCCTGAGGCAACTCATGAGCAAAAACAGAAAGAGAAGTCGCTATTCCAAGTGGGACGCTCACCATAAAAGTGGCTGCAATAACTACCCCATCAATGAAATTGTGCATCGTATCACCTAAAATAATTAACGGAAGGGTAGATTTTACTTCTTTTTCATCATGAAATTCTTCGTGGTGATGGAACCAGTGTATAAAACGCTCCAAAAGAAAAAATAATATAATGCCAAAAAGCACCCAAGGAAAAATATCCGTTCCAATTGTTTCTCCTTCGTGTGCTGCTTCGGGAAGAAGATCAAAAAATGCAGTGCCAAGAAGGATGCCAGCTGCAAATGATGCCAGAAAGTGGGAAATTTTGAGCATGAGTTTTTCTCTGGATAGAAGAATAATCCCTCCAATAAGAGCTCCAATTGAGCCTATAAATGTAAATAATAAAATGTATTCTAAAGTTGACATAATTTACAAAGTCCAAAAAACTCCAAAGAATGCCTTACAACTTTAAATCCGTATTTCTTTTTGATTTTTTTTTCAAGAGTTGGGACGATTGTGTCGGAAACATCCTCTATTTTTCCGCAATTTTCGCAAATTAAGTGATGATGATCTTCTTTGCTAGATAATTCATAGCGGCTTTTTCCTTCCTGAAATTGTATTGGTGTTGTTATTCCCTTTTGAGTCAATGTATTCATCATTCTGAAAATTGTTGCAGGATCGGTTTTTATACCATTAGCATTTAAATAATCAATAACTGAAGTCACATCAACAGGCTGTCCCGTCTTTTCCAAAAAACTCATCACGGCAAGTCTTGCCGGAGTTGCCCTCAAATCCGCTTCTCTTAATTCGTCTTTACAATCATGAATAATCTTTACTGTCATAACTATATTATATCACAAATGCAAGTCAATTGCAAGTGGTAACTTTATTGAGGCTAACGGATAATTTCGAAGTCTTTAAAAACTTCTAGGGAAGAGTCTTCCCAATCCACCACAACATCTTTAACCTCCGATAAGAAAGGGCCTTCTCTGCAAATGGAAATAATTTTTTCAATTTGTTCTTTTGAACCGCAGAAAACCGCTTCTACTCTATTATCCAACAAGTTTTTAACCCATCCGGTTAGCCCAAGTTTCAAAGCATTATGTTTAGTAAACGCCCTAAACCCGACTCCCTGTACAAACCCTGAGACGAAAATTCGAGCTGTCATCGTTATAAATTTGCTCCGAATTGGGCAAGCGCCCAATATCTTAAAAAGCGGCCGACAAGCATTATAATAAAAAATCGGATAGGAGGATAATTCACAACTCCTGCCAAAATACCTATGGCGTCAAAAAACGGATTTGGAATAATTGCCAGTAAAAAAATGATTAAAGCTCCATGTCTATGGAAATGTTTTTCCAGAAATCTGACTGTTTTGTGCTTATCCAATTTTTTCTTTGTTAATTTTCTGCCAGAATGTCCGAATGCAAATCCCAGCATATCCCCCAAACAAGCTCCAACAGATGCGACAACTGCAACAAGAACAGGTGAATACAGATTGCCTCCTGTTATAATTGTTAAAAATGCCGGTGCTGAAACAAAAAAAGTTGCGCTGGAAACAAAATTTACTATAAATATTCCGAGCAACCCCAGGGATGAAGCTTCTTTAAAATAATCTTTAAGTACATAGAAGGCAATCGATAAAATTATCGATAAAAGAAATATAGAAATTGCGTATACTTTATTTTTCAACCTTCTTCTCTCCTCTTATTTGTTTTAACTTCCACATAAAAAGTGCTCCTTTGTTCTTGGCATTGCTGTCGGAAACAAAAGAAAGAGCTTTTTCCAGTATGGCACGGTGCAATGTTTTTGCCAACTTTATGTAAAGTCCCCTGTGTTTATAGTCATCCAGCTGTTCGGAAAGATATATTCCGAAAGACTGAAATTCGCGGGAAATATATTTATCCTCTACAGGTTTGAAATTTTTTAGAATCTGACCAATCTTCTGCATAGAGGTTATTTCGTATTGAATCTGTTCATTGCGCTTTCCAAGCCATTTTCCAAAGCTTCCTCAATTGCATTTGAAGCTCTTTTGATAATATCTTTTACCTTACCTTTTTCCGCTCCGGTAAAAATTCCCAATACAAAATCCTCCACATTCCTCAATTTTGAATTTTGAATTTTGAATTTTGAATTAGTTTCCCCAACTCCCAGCCTGAATCTCCAGAATTTGTCAGTTCCCAGACTTTCTATAATAGAGTTTATCCCATGATGCCCGGCTGATGCTCCTCCAAATCGGATTTTCAGAGTTCCCAAAGGCAAATCAATATCATCATTTATAACCCAAATGTCAGTAGTTGATAGTTTGTAGTAAGTAGTTAGTAGTTGGACAGCAAGTCCTGAATTGTTCATATAGGTTTTGGGTTTGGCAAGAATTACTTTTTCCAATTCCCCATGAAGAGGTTTCCATTCAAGTTGAGCAATATCACTTTTGAATTTCTTGGAATCTTCCCAAACTGTATTTTTAACTGATTCAAAATCTTTGAGGAAATTTTCAGCCACCATGAATCCAAGATTATGTCTGGTCTTCTCATACTTCTCCCCCGGATTTCCGAGCCCAACTATTAACTTCATGTTACTATTATACAATTTTAAGAAAAACAATTCTTGAGTGCAAAGAAGAACTTGTTAAATGAAGATTTATACTCTTGCTAGTACTGTCGTGTAACGGATAATCTGCCCTGGTTTTTCTATAGGCGCATCTATTCCCATTTCATTCTGTCCTTTCGGATTCTTTGAGATATGCGGAACATAAATTCCGTCTGTTCTTGAACCAAAAAGATGTTCTGGTCTGGCAACGCTTTTGGCAGGATAAAGTGCTCTCAAAATAGCTCCTTCGCGAGCGGTTAATCCTGTAATTCGGTCTCTTTTCAAATGAGCCTCCGCTTCTTCAAAAGTAGCAGCCATATTCCAGACAACTACTTGAACGACATAAGGAACCTTGGGAGTTTTAACAGTATCTTTTGTAGTTGTTGTATCTATATTCGGAATAGTAGATGTTCTTTCCAAAACTACGCCCAGATTAAATCTCGGCTCTATAATTACAGACATTTCCCCTTTCTCCCATGAGACCTTAAACTTTTCAAAATCAGGAAGGCTTTTCTTATACTCTTCTGCTGTTAGCTTTAATTCTTGGGCAAACAACTTAGCCAGATGATTTTGTTGTGCATCAAACATTAGCTTTTTCCAAGCTTCTCTTTCTTTAGATAAGTCAGATACCCTAGCAGCTTCTTGTTGTACCGGCATAATAGATAGAAGTTATATCACAGAAAAATTTATCTGTCAATTTAAACAGCTACTCTTGATTCGACAGGCAAGTTGCTTGGTCTTGCCAAAAAATCATCCAACTCCTGTTCGTTTTTAGGAAGCGGACCAAACTTTTGTTCCAATATCTTTCTTAAACTTTCCTGTTTTTTAAATCGGTCGAAAACTTCTTTTGCATATTCCATGCTAGAATCTGAAAATAATTTTCTGGTCAGCATAAATATTTTTTTTGATTCCTTGGTAATATTTCTATCAAGGCTGCCACTGTTAAGAAATAAATTTTCCAGAAAAATTTTGGCAAGAAAACCCTTGTCCACGGATTTACCGAAAACAAGCTGCTGATAAGCCTCATCAAACAATGAGGTATCACTCTCCACAGCAGACTTCCTAGAATTATTTTCTAGAGATACTCCTTCTTCCTGCAAACGTGAGAATAGCGGATCGTGACCATAACCTAAGCTCAATAAAACTCTGAGCGTATTCTTATTTCTAAGTTCGGGGTGAATATTAATCATTTCTTCAACTCTAGGTTTGATTTGGGAAGCAATATGTATCTCTCTTTGTTTTTGCAATTTAGCACTATTTATCAAAATATTCCTCATATTGTCTAAATTTTTTTCAAAATCTTTAAAAACGGTTCTTAGAGAATTTAATGGTTCTTCTGCTTTTCTATGATTAAGATCATTTGCAGATAAATCAACAAAAGCAATTGGCTTTTGGGAATTATGGATTGCCTTTAGTATTCCTAAAAAGGCATCTCTCGCTGGGCCTTCTCCCACTGCCTCTTCCGGACTTACTGACCCCTTGGAAACAACATTGAATAAATCTACATCCCTTTGTTCCCATCCTACAAGTTCGGGCATATAAATGTCAGATTGCATTACTCTTTCTCTTAATCCTTTAAAATCCTCAGAAGTTCTATGATGAGAAAAGAAGAGATCTATTGACAATTGGGGTGATTTTATTTCCTGTTCCACTGTGTTTTTAATGGAAACAGGCTTTGCGCCAAAAATTCCTGAAAGAAATCTTTTTGACGGTGTTTGTGGGTTAATTTCTGTTTTTCCTTCAGCCATAACTATAAATCCAATCCTAATTGAATTTTATCAGAATCCTTTTCTTTGCTCTCCGAAATCTTTGGAGAGGAACTCTCTCCCCATATTCTCACTTTCCCATATTCCCCGTCAAATCCGGGGTCGATAAAGATATCTCCACATCTTACTTTCACAACTCCCTCTGCGATTTTTTCTCCAAATTTTTTCTCAATTTCAGAAATTGGAGTTTTGAGAAGAATATTTAATTCCGAACCAAATTCCAAACACATTTCATCAAATTTAATTTTGACTTTTTCGCTAAGAACTGTTGCCCTCATACTTTCCGCAACAATTTCATTCAAAGGAACCAATTTTACAAACTTTGGGTGAATTCCTTTGGGATCCTCAATCCAATTCACTCCTTTTTCATCCAATTCTGAATTATAAGCTTTAAACTCAGAATTTCCCGCGAGTTGCTGAACCCGATATAGCACTCCTTCTGTTAATTTTTTCCCACAAACCGAACACATATTTCCGGTTTTTTTAATTTCCTCCGGATTTTTAATTACCTTGCAATTCCTATGCCCGGTGTAGTGATATTTTCCCTCCTCCGGATAAAACTCAACAGTATAAACAATGGAGCTGGACGCTAGACGCTGACCGCTAGATTGCAACCCCAAACTCTTTTTCATCGGTCCTGCGATTGCGCGTCCGATGTCCATGTACGAAAGCGTATCTAATGTTTTATTAATTTCAAACACCGTTGCTTCTCTTCCCATTTTGGGAGCGGAATGAGCATCGGAAAAAGAAAGAATTGCCCTATTATCAAGCTCGGGAATCTGCCAATTCATCCAGGGATCAGATGAAATTCCTGTTTCTACTCCATAAATATAATTACTTAAATCTTCAAAACTTTCTTTGATTGAGTCAAATCCTGATGCACTGCCATAAATTCCAAAATGCGGTGTCCAGGCATGACAGGGAATCAAAATAATTCTTTTGTCAATATTCAGACACATTTCCAGAAGATTTTTTGAAGAAAGCCCGATAATCGGCCTTCCGTCAGATGATAAATTGCATGCGCGACTGATAAGTTCTTTGTTGATTTTTTCAGCTGTCTCAATGCTTGGAGCAAATAAAAGATTGTGAATTCTTCGCAATCTGTCCCCTTGCTTGTAAATACTCGCAATCTCAGTCGTAAGTATAAATCTAATGTCATTAATCCTTAATCCTTCCTTGCCCCTCGAAGCTTTAGCGAAGTGGGGATCATTAATCCTTAATTTATAAACCCCTTCCCCTGCCTCTTCCAGCTCTTTTTTAATAGCCCGAAGCCACAATGGATGAGTCCAATCACCGGTTGTTAAGAGATCAATTCCCTTTTTTGAAGCCCACTTTGCCATTTCCGGCAAAACCATTTGTTGAGAAACCGCGCGTGAGTATTTGGAATGAAGATGAAGATCCGCTACGAATTCCATAAACCCATTCTACCACACAATTCCCTATTGTCTGCTGCAGATCAATGCACCAAAACCGGATTTATGGGCAGGGTCGCCAACAAAACGATTCTCCAACCACGGCACATCCATCCATAAATCTAAATAAGCAGCGTCATAAGCCCCAACCGAAGTTCCCGGAAAATCCAAAGAGCGTATCTTTAAAATGCTTGGCTTAGCAATGTAAAGATCAATTCCATCCGCTGCAGTTCCGCCCCGTTCATCCAAAGCTAATTCTTTCCTAACATCCCGTACTGGCATATCCACAAATCTTGCTCCTTCATCTGTCCAAATCGTATAGGGTAAATCAGGTGTTTTATATTTCTGAGGGTCGTTTGACCAATCACTTTGACTTAATCCCCTAAGGAGATATTCGACCTTGGTCAACTGACATTTTCTTTCAATAGGAATTCTTGTCTCTCTTAACAGGGGGGACTTCAACCCTTTTTTGAAACTCTCGGGCTGAACGGTAAACTCAGGAAGAGATTCAAAATATTTTTCTTCTGTTAGGTTGAGTTCTTTATGAAAACCAAGATCAACAAATCGATGAGATTGTCTTTGCCATTCATCCTCTAAAGAAATTTCGGGGTAGACTTTTATAGCTTCTACTTGTAGAAATTCCGGTACGCCTAGCTTTCTTGCTATTTGCGCCCCAATAGTCAAAACACCTGCCGCTTCCAGATGATTTCTTCCTCTCAATTCTCGTGCTAATTTTTCTATCTCTGCTACCATAGACTTAATTCTATTTCATGAGTGTAAGGAGGATGTAACTTAAGCGTAAGCTAGGTGTAAGTTAATTGCGGACTTGCTGCTTATACATTTCAACTAATTCCTTAACTGATGTGGCGTCTTCGGGTTTTTTATCAGAGGTTCTGAATGAAACTAGACGCGGAAATCTTAGCGCATACCCTGCTTCGTCTCCTTTTTTCCCTGCTGTGTGCATTGGAGAACGCGTTATCTCATCAGCCAAAACCTCAATAACAATCTCGGGCTTTATCCAAACAGATGGCTCTATAGCTGAATTTACCCTTCCAGGCTTATGATTAAGTTTTATTTTGTCGGCTCTTTTGTGAATTTCCTGCCATTCTTCATCTGTAAGACCTGTTCCAATTCTTGAAACAGTCACGAACTCGTCTTTTTCTTCATCATAAACTCCAACCAACAAGGCTCCGGCTCCAAATGCAGTTCTTTTGCCTTTTCCCGTTATATATCCCAAAACCACACAATCAATAGTATCCTGAAGTTCTCCGTCAGAATGTCTTTTCAGCTTTACCCAGTTAAAATTTCTTGCTCCTGCTTCGTATTTGCTATCCAGTCTTTTGACAACTACACCTTCAAGCCCTTTTGAAATCGAATCATCAAGTAAATTTTGAAGGTCTTTTGGATTATCAAGAATAACTCCGGGTGCCGGAATAAGAATATCGTCTGCGCTAATTGTTGATTTTAATATTTCCGACCGCTCTTTTAATGGCTTATCAATCAAAGATTCCCCGTTTTTGTAAAGCATGTCAAAAACAAATGCTTTCAAAGGCAAGGATTCTGCCATTTCTTCTATCCCATGTTTTCTTCTTCTTTTTGTAGTTTCCTGAAAAGGCAAAAACTCTTCTGATTCAGGATTGTAAGCCAGAGCTTCGGTATCCAAAATTGCTGTTTTTGCTTTCACCTGTTTTAAAGTACCTGTAATTAACTCAGGAAACATATGCGTCATATTTTCCAAATTCCTTGAAAACATCGAAACTTTATCCCCGTCCTTGTGAATTTGAACTCTAAATCCATCATATTTAGGGGTACTATGAACTTCCGAACCCATCTTTTCGAAGACTTTTGTCACATTGGGAAGTCTTTCACAACGCTCTGATCTAATAGGTTTGCCAACCATTACTTTTAATTTTTCAACTGCTGATAAACCAGAACCAAACAAAGTTTTGGCGATTAAACCCAAGTCGGAAGTTCTGTTGTACGCGCCTTCCAAAAGTTTTCTTTTGCTTTTGTCTCCCAATTTTGCCAATGCCAACCCATCCAAGATGGTTGGGTCTCCGATTCCAAGACGAAGATTTCCCAAGGGAATTCTGACCAGAAATTTAGAAGATAAAGAGTCCATTTCTTGAAGTAAATCTGATAAAAGAGTTTGCCTTTTCCCAACCGTCCCCTCTCCTGAAGTTCCTGCTATTTTTTTAAGAACTTCAAACACCTCTCCAACAGTTATCTGCTTTTCGCTTTTCGCTTTTCGCTTTTCGCTTAGTTGCACTGGAACTAAACCCATGTCTCCAAGTTTTTGATAAAGTTTTAATACCTCTTCTTTAGAAATTCCAAGCGAAACCCCAATAGATGCAGCAACTGTTTTCTCCGCCATTCCGATTTCTGTAGCTTCAAAAAACGGCGCGATTCTTCCTTGGGTTAAATAAATTATTTTTTCAATATCTTCTTTCGTGGAATGTTTAAAAAGATCTGCCAAAATATCAATCAGCGCAAGCCTTGAAGAAGTGGCTTCTAATTTTTCAAAATATTTAGAAAGCTCGGAAAAAGTCATAAGGATTTAATTAAAACTATACAGCTTGATTTGCTAATGGCATATAAACCAATGAAATAGTACCGGTTTCCCTATTTTTATTTATAGAAAAAAGCTGTTTTTTATCTTCTCCATAAGTTGGCGTAAACTTAGAAAGCTTCACTTGGTCGAAAACTTTTAGACAATCTGCATTTTCACCGTCATAAACCCCATTTATTGGCCTGACTTGAAATACGAAATTATTGGGAATTTTTCCATCTTCATCAGGATTAGCAAGATGATAATCAATTGCATATTCTCCATTCACAATTTCTGCAACAGGATCAAAGCAAGAAAAATATCCTAACATCACATTTTCCTTCTCTCTTCCTTTTCTTATTTGCTCTTGAGTTAATTCTCCGTTTATCAAACCAAGAGGCTTTAATAAATCAGGATTATTTCTAATACTTTCGTTGCTTGCAAGAATATCTGAATTAACAAAAATTTTCTCTCCGGGATTTTTCCCGGGAATCTTAAAAGAACTTCCAATTAATTCATGCTCCAAAGGAGCAAAATGTGTCATCTTATCAAACTTTTCTTGTGGCTTTCTTCCTTCCAGCAAAGTTGATCCTTGTGGTTCTATTGGTGGTCCGTCTGTACTCATATTTAAAATCAATATACGCTAAACTTAATCTTTATATCAAGCTTTTTGCTCCGGTGAGCTAGCTCTTCCCTCTTTTACAGTTTTGGATTCACGAAGATGCAGGTCAACTCCTGCCCCTTTATGTATTTCGTAAGCTTCTTGAGTCAAATCTCTACCTTTTACTTTCACAATTTCCCCTTTACCCTCATCCCACAAACCAATAATTTTAGGGTCATCAAGTGTCATTCCTGTTTTTTCATCTATATCGGAAAAACCTACGCTTACCTGCCTCCTGTCTGCAATCTGAAGTAGTTCATTAAACAAACCAAACTTAAAATGACCAAGTTTTTTTCTCGCTTTTATAACTTCGTCCATAGTAAAGACTCCTGTAAGAACTCCTTGAGGCTTATACCATTCTTCTGGCTTCATAGGATTTCTTTCAGGCGAACTACCCATAAACGAATGCTCCTGAGCTGTTTGAAGATCTGCTAAGGGTATATTTTTTTCCATATTTTATTATCCCATTATATACCTTGCTCCCTTGGTAATTCCATGCTTTTTTATAATTCCATTTTGTAAAAGACTTTTTAATTCATTCAAAATTGTGTCTTCTGAAACCATTGGAAAAAGTTCTTCAAAGGCTTGGTTTTGCAAAAATCCCGTTGACTGGATATATTCGATTATCTTAAGCTGGCGGTCTGTTAGTAAAAGCGGCTTTCCCCCCAATCTTTCCCGCAATTTTCCGTCAACAGAAATCTTCTCCACTTTTTCTTTTATTTTTGAAAGTTCAATTGCTAACCCTTCTGTAAAATACTCAAGCCATATTGTTAAATCTCCGGAATTTTTTTCAACACTTTGCAATGCTTCATAATAATTGCCTGCATTTCTGTCAAAATATTCCTCCAATGAAAAGAACTTTCTTATGTCATAACCTTTGATAAATAAAATTAAAGTTGATAAAGCTCTGGCAACTCTCCCGTTTCCGTCTATAAACGGATGGATTCTTGCTAATTCGTAATGAACAATTCCTGATTCCAAAATAGGATGAATATCTTGCTCTTGTGGTTTATCTATAAACGCCAATAAATCCCCTATTTGTTCTGAAACTCGACTTGCTTCCGGCGGACGGAAACTAACAGCTCCTGTCTGATTATTCTTGATAACAACCTGAGTTTTCCTATATTCCCCGCAATTTTCCTCCGGCAAAATCTTATTTACTGTAATTTTATGTAATTTTTTTATCAATTCATCATTAATCATTAATCTCTTATCATTAATAAATTCCATTGCCTTTCTGTAATTCATAACCTCCTGAATATCCCGTTCTCTCCCGACAACATCCTGACCTGCAATAACTTTACCGGCCTGAGAAAGATTTAACTCATTCCCCTCAATATGGGTGCCGTAGTGAACTGTTCTGACCATTGCATCGTCTCTGAATTGCTTTTCGTAGTAGGGCAAAAGCGGAGCGTGATCAATTACTTCTCTTGAGGCTTCAATAATCCCAATGTTCTTCAAAATTTTGTTTGAAATTGTGAACTTAGGAGTATACATATTAATCAACTAATCATCTAATTTCAAATCATCTTAACAAATTCTGCGAATTTGGCTCTAACTTGTCTGGGATTATTTTCTTCTATGATTCTCAGGATAAATTCGGAAAGAGGCATTGGGGATTTTTCCGAAAAATACAATATCGAAAATGCCGTATTGTAGCCCTCAATGGTACTGTCGATTTTTTTGATACTTTCTTTCACCGAATAACTTACAAGATTTTTCCCAAAACTAAAATTACGGCTTTCAGTGCTGCTGCATGTCAAAACCAAATCCCCTAGAATGCCAGGCTTTGCCTCCCCGTCTATTTCATAATTCAAGTTTTTAGCCAATTTTTGAAACTCTTCATAGGCAATTGTAATTAATTTTGCCCTGGTATTTATTCCGAATCCAAGACCATCAGCCACTCCGCAGGCAATCGCATATACATTTTTCAAAGCTCCTGCCAATTCCAAAGCTTCAACCGAATGTGTAGATCTGACTCTGAAATAATCTGTTTGAAAAAGATTGCAAATCTCCTTCATTTTCCCATTGTATCCGCCCAAATTAACAAGTGTCGGCATTTTCTCCCCTACTTCTTTGGCAAAACTCGGACCTATCAATGTGAAGTATTCAATTTCCTCTCCCAAAAGTTCTTTTACGATTTGGAATGGAAGTTTTTGAGATTCTTTTTCTATGCCTTTTGCGGAATTTATAATAATTGCTTTTTTTAAATTGCGGCCATAATTTTTGATTACACCTCTTATTGCTTGTGTGGGAAGCGCTATAACAACAAAATCAGCAGGATCTATTTGGGATTTTTTGTCCCAAAAATTAACCTCATGACCGTTTTCAGAAAGAACTTTACCCAAAGCAGTTCCCCACACCCCATGACCCAAAATAGTTATCCTCATTAAAATATGATTACAGACATAGATTATAAACAAAAATCCGCATAAATACAAAAAATCAAGTTGACAAGGGAAATAAATCAAGAAGAGGCAGAAAATGCGATAAATGAAAAACGAAAAGGACAAGGCATCAAACTCTTCCCGCCAAAAACTTTAAAATCAAGCACTTAATTCCTTCATCGCTCTCGGAATTTCACCCACTAAATCTGAGGAATTAAAGTAGTAGCCGACTTTTTTGAAAAGACTTTCTCCTGCTTTTTTGTTGATATAACTCCCAGCTAACGCTGACAAAAATGCGTCGTTCTTGCAATATAAAGATGCTATTAAACCTGCCAAAACATCTCCAGTTCCACCTTTAGTCATCCCCGCATTTCCGCCGGTAATTTTTAAACATTCTTTCGGGCTACAAACAATATCTATCGGCCCCTTCAACACAATCGTGCAATTATATTTCTCTGCCATCTCCCCCACTTTTTTTTGAATTTTTAAAATTTGATCATCTGAATTTGATTTGAAATTTGAAATTTGAAATTTGAAATTAAAAATCTTCTCAAACTCTTTGTAATGTGGAGTCAGAATAGGCATTTTGAGAGTTAATAAAACTTCCGAATCAATAGTTTGTAGACTGCCTCCATCAATCACCCATTTTTTCTCCGGATATTTTTTTAACAAGCTTTCCGTAAGCGTTTTTGTGTCATCATCCCCTACTTCCTGCCCATCTTCACGGGGCAAACCCGGTCCTATCAAAATACAATCCGCTTCTTTTATATAATTGTCAATTTTACTCCTCGAAATAACTATTCCGTCTCTAAATTCTTTTTTTGCATCCATGACAATTTGATTATTTTCAGGAACCGAGGAATAAAAAACCATATCTACGATTCGGGAAGCGACTTTCAAAGCCCACAGAGATGAAGAATGGAATAATTTTGATCCGGCTATGATTAACAACTTCCCATTTTGCCCTTTGTGAGAATTTGCAGGCGGAATATAAAGCTTTTTTAAATTTTTGGGGTTAAAGTCCTCCATACTTATTACTCGTTGCTTATCTCTTATCACTTTTGTCCCAATTCTATCACATTTACCTGTTTTAATAACTTTTTTGGGATAAATTCTTCATGAGTTGTTGTCATGATAGTCTGTTGAGCCCCAACCATATCCAAAACCAAATTTATATGCCCTTCATCCAATTCCGAAAATATATCATCCAAAAGAAGAGCAGGCTTGTTACCGGTTGTTTTTTCAATAAATATGAGCTCCAAAATTTTTAATTGCAGAATTGCCAACCGTTGTTGACCTCGCGATCCAAAAAATTTGATATCATGTTCGTCTTTTAAATTTATGACAAAGTCGTCTCTGTGAGGACCGACCAAAGTCACTCCTGAGGCAACTTCCGCATCTTTGTACTGCTCCAGTCTTTCTTTTGAAATAATACTTAAATCATAAAATATGTTGAAATTCAAAATATTTTTTTTCGAACTATTTAAATAGACAACAAAATCTTCTCTTTTTTTTGTAATTTTCTGCCCCTGATTTATCAAAAGATTATCCCAATATACAAACTCTTTTTCCGGCCTCACTCCTGTTTCTTTGGCTTTGTGCAAAAGCGCATTTCTAAGTCTCAAACCCTTTTCATAAAATCCTATTGCAAGGCGGTAATCACGGTCTGTCTGAACCAATATATTGTCAATAAAATTCCTCCTTTTTGACGGACTGCCAATAATAATTTCCAGATCATTTGGCGCAAAAATCACTGCGAAAAAATTGCCGACAAAATCCACTTTTCTTTTTGTAACTCCATTTACCAAATATTTTTTAAAAGATCTCAAATTTCCCCCCACTCCTCTTTTTGCGATAACTGCCTCCAAATCTTTTTTTTCAACCCCGATTTTATCAAGGCCAATTTTAGCTTTAACTCTCGCTATATCTTTTTCAAAATTAACCAGTTGTTCGTCTCTGTCTATCCGGAAGCTCTTGCCAGCAGCCATGAAAAAAATAGCCTCGATTAGATTGCTCTTACCGCTCGTATTAGGCCCTACAATAAGAGTAATATCTGAAGAAAAATTAAACTCTGTCTTTTTATAACTTCTGAAGTTTTGGAGACTAAGATGCTTTAGATGCATTAAAATTTCTAATTACTAATTTCTAATTGACCTAAACAAATCCCAAGTTCCAACTTAGAAATTAGGGCAATTAGGTTAATTAGGTAAATTAGTTTTTATTCTATTACTGTTCCGACAAATTTTTCTCCATTGAAGTATTTTTGAAGATTTTCAAAGTTATTTCCGTTGAGAATTATCACTTTTACTCCCAGTTCCTCTGCTTTTTGGGCTGCGACCGGATCAAATGGCGCATTCATTCCGGGAATCCATTCATCTCCGACGATTTTCCTGAAATCTTTCCAATTTATATTGTCGTATGGCTTTGCATCTTTGAATTTATTTGGATCTTTGTCATAAGCTCTGTCAATATTGCTTAAATTAATGATTGTTTTGACATTATAATCCTCACACAAAAGTACCGCGTCAAAATCCGTAGACCATCCCGGCTTCCAACCGGACGCAATTACAACCGGTTCTTTGGCTTTTCTGATGATATCGTAATGCTTGATGATATAAGGATGGGCAATGTCTCTGAAAATAGTTCTTATGAGGTGTGCATTGAGTCTTGTCGCATGAATTCCAAGCCAGTCAAGGTCATCGCGGGTGATTTCATGACCGACTACATCATTTGCAGTATCGCGGTATTTTCTCGCTGTTGATCCACCCCCTACTACCAAAAAAAACTGGCGATTCTTGTTCTCTGCCAGTTTTGCTCTTATAAATTTGTTTAAATTTCGGAGAAATTTTGTATCTGCTCCTCCATTGGGGACAACAAGAGAGCCTCCGAGGGAAATCACAATCTTTTCTTGCTGCCCATTACCCATAAACAATTTTTAATATTAACACACTAAAAAATAATAAGCAATATTATGAAGCTTTTTTCCGCATAAAATACTCTTGAGCCAGTAAATTCATTCTGCTACGGAAAAGGTGGGCCAATCGCGCGCTGTTTTCAGTCCTGCTGGCGGCAACATAAGGATTATTACTTCCTTTTACGCCGGTCATCTTTTGCGTTGACTCTGTAACTATTTGAGGAAACCTACGTGTTATTTTAAGTCTGACAGAAGGAGGCAAAATTTTTCTTCCAAAGTAGAAAAGGCTTTTTTCCTTAGCTCCTTCAAAAGTCTGACCAATTATGCGCGTTATCTCTTTACCATAAATCCCGATATAGACATTCGTATCCAAGTTGATTGCAGAAGACCTGGAAGCTACAATGGCAAAATCTGTTTCATCAAATTCAGCACTTGTTATGTCTAATAGAAATTTAGCCGTTTCAAAGGTACCTGCAGATTCACTAACCACAAGAGCCCGCTTTTTTGAAAAATCCAGCTTTTTTGGAGGAAGACTTCCGGCAATAAAATGCATATATTCAAAATATTTCTCCTTCGGAACTCTTCCCCGGGCCAATCTTCCCGATTGAACAAAATACATAGGCAAACTCCGACTGGAAGAATCCTCCAATACTTTTCTTAAAAAACGCGCAGGGAGTCTTGCATTAGTATCATCAACAAACAAAGCATCCCATTGTCTTTCAGGAAAATGGGTAACAAGTTGATCCGCAAGATTAAATAAATAAGGCTTACTGGATAAAAGCTCTTCTTTCAAACCCATCAATTAACTCTCTATCTCTTGGATTAAACTGGTCTTTACTGTCATGCACAACCTTATTAATATTTACCAATCCAATTGGTTCTCCTTCAATTGCTGCCATAATTATAATTTAGGCTGTTATTATAAGCTTTATTATTATTTTTGGCAATTTCCGCAGAAGTAGGTTCCGCGGCCGCCCAAAGTTATTTTTTTAATTATGGTTTTGCAGCAAGAACAAGGTTTTCCGTTTTGAGCATAAGCTAAAAAATGATGCTGGTATTTTCCTTCCTGTCCCAAAGCATTTACATAGTTAAGCTCACTTGCTCCCCCGTTTTCCAAACCCTTTTTCAAAACATAAAGTATCGCGTTGTAAAGTGTCTTTATTTCGCTATTTTTTAGATCCTTCGCTTTTCGCTCAGGATTAATCTTGGCTCTAAACAGTCCGTCGTTAGCATAAATATTCCCAATTCCTCCGATTTTTTTCTGATCCATGATTAAAACCTTAATTGCGGTATTGCTTGATTTAACAATCTTTTCAAACAAACCGAAATTTAAATCCTTAAACGGTTCCGGCCCTAAATCTCTAAAAAAACTTATCTCTTTTAACTTGTCGCTTTTCACTATTTTAATCCATCCAAACTGCCGAATATCATTGTAGTAAAGAAACGCGTTCCCAACTTTTGCGTTTTGAGCTATTGTTTTGAACTTTGAGCTTTGCGTTTTGAGTTTAATTATCACATGGGTGAATTTGTTGGGAATTTGGCTTCCCACTTTTGGAGAAAGTTTTACATTTGAAGCTGTCGAATCCCGATAAATAAATTGTCCGGTTAATTTGATGTGCGCCGCGATTGAATAACCATTGTTGAGATTAATTACAAGACCTTTGCCAAATCTATCAACACTGACAATTTTTGCATTAATAATATTTTTCTCATCCCCGCTAAAAATCCTCCGAAGCCTCACCTCAACATCAACAATAGCTTTTCCAACTAAATACTTCTGCAAACCCAATTTAATTGTTTCCACTTCTGGCAACTCCGGCATATTACTTAACTTTACTCTCCACAAATTCTTTAATTTCTTTTTTAAATCTTTCTTTACTAAATCTTTGAGCGTATTTTGCAATTTCTTCCCGATCAAACTTAATTTTCTCAAATTTATGAATTGCTTCACTTAAATGATTTAAATCATTAAAGTGGTAAAAAATACCTGTTTTTTCATCAACTATTGTTTCCAAAACTCCGCCTGATTTATAGGCAATCACAGGCGTGCCAACACTCATCGCCTCAACCGGTGTTATGCCAAAATCCTCATTCTCTGCTGCGAAAACAAAAGCTTTCGCACCTTTCATTAATTCCAATTTTTCTTCATCGCTCACTTCACCAAGAAACTCTATGTTCGAACTTCTAACTTCTAACTTCTCACTTCTAATTCCGCCAAATTCTCTTCCGAATACTTTTAGAGGTAAATCTAGTTTTTTAAAAGTCTCAACTATTAAATCTATGTGTTTTGGCCGAGCGATACGACCCCCCGCTACGAAGTAGCGTCTAGCGTCTAGTGAATTAGCGTCTAGTTTTTTATTTTTTAACTGAATGCTGAAGGCTGACGAACTAGACGCTGAATCAACCGGGGGGTAAATTACAACTGAATCTTTTCTATAAAACTTAGAAATTCGTCCTGCAACATTCTTGGAGTTGGCGATGAAAAAATCTACATTTTGTGAGCTTTTAAAATCAACCAGACGCAAAAAGTGATTCGCTATTTCTCCAAAAACTCTCAAAACCAAATTATTTTTCCATTCTCTTGCAGTTGCATACCCATATAAATATCTCGGCGGCGTATGGCAGTAATAAATATAAACTGGCCTTTTTGGAAATTTGAAATTTGAAATTTGAAATTTGAAATTTTTTACATATGCTCCGGTTGCGGAGACAATTACTATGTCAAACTGGGAAAAATCAAAAGTTTTGAACATAAAAGGTGCTATGAGCCGGAATGGGCTTATTAACTTACTTTTAAATGGCAAATGCTGCAAGAAAGAAGTTTTGATGTTCCAATTTTTAAACCGCGTCTTGTGCGGACCCAAAAATTCAGGTAAATAAACTGTAGTAAATACAGGAGCATCCGGCCAAATCTCATGGAGTGCTTCCAAAACCCTTTCCGCTCCCCCATACTCTTTTATATAGTCGTGAACCAATGCCACTCTCATAGTTAATTTGATTCTAGACATTAGATGCTAGAAACTAGACTTTGAGGCTAGAAGTTAGGATATGAATTTCTAGCTTCTAACTTCAGAGTCTAATCTCTAGCTTCCAGTTTCTACCATCAATTCAAACCATTATACCTTCTATACTTGACTTTTGCCAATTTGTATAATAATAATTATTAATGGCTGGATCCGCTGAAACACAAACAAGGTTTCGACCAGACGATAGAGACTTAGATTCGCTTGAGTTCAAAGGTGATAGCGATGTTTTGGGATTTAGAAAGTACAGGTTAAACCAACTTGCAATACTTAGAGAAAGGATTAAGGAGTTAGACAAAAGTTCTTCCAGCTACAACAAACGCCACATGCTTCTTGCCCGAGGCATCTTTGCATTTAGACAAGAACTTATTCATTCCGGCCTTAGATCCAACCTAATAGATCAAAAGCTTCAGACTCTCGAAGCATTCAAAGCTAAAAATGTTGCTTCAAAATTAAAGTAATTCCATCTGCTTACTTACCGGCTTTTTTTCTTCTTTCTTCTTGTCGCTTTTTACTTCCTGCTTATCACTTAAGCGAGCGAGAAGGCTTTTGAACTCATATTTTTCAAATTCTTTTTTCATCCCAATTTTGTCAAAATATTTTATCCCTGCTTTTTCTATATCCAAAGTGATTGGCGCGTCCAAAACAATTCCTGCTAATTTTTGCGCCAGTCCTGCAGCTTCTGCGCCTTCTGCTAATTTTAAAGCAAGATTGGGATTTTTAGCCTTGATTTTCTCCAAGTTTTTATAAATTTCCTCCAAACTTCCATATTCATTAATTAAATTCGCTGCGGTTTTGGGTCCGACTCCTGCCACTCCGGGATAATTGTCCGAAGCATCCCCCACCATTGCTTTGTAATCAACAATTTGGGATGGAAGTATGCCAAATTTTTCTTGGACTTTTGCAACATCGTAAATAAGCATGTTGGTCAAACCTGTAATTGGCGCAATCATTTTGACATGAGAATTTACAAGCTGTAATAAATCTCTATCCCCGGAAACAATCATCGTTTCTAAGTTTTGAGTTTTGAGTTTTGAGTTTTGAGTTTGATAGGCAATCGTACCAATGAGGTCGTCCGCTTCATATCCGTCCACTTCAAAAATCTCAACTCGGGATTTTTCCAAAATATCATGGACGAATTTAACTTGAGGTACTAAATCATCTGACATTTTAGGCCTTTTTGCCTGATAGCCAACGAATAATTCTTTGCGGAAGGTCGGCTTTGGCCGGTCAAAACAAACTATTATAAAATCAGGTTTTTGATCTTCAAGAATCTTCAAAAACATTGAGAAGAAGCCATAAACCGCATTAACTATAATCCCCTTTTTATTCGTCAGAGGAGGCAAAGCATGATACGCCCGATGCAAAATCGCGTTTCCGTCTATTAAAATTAACTTTTTCATAACAATCATTATATCACTTAGCCTCTGCGGCTTGACATAACAACGCAAATTCTGCTAGACTTACAAGATTGTGATTGAAAGATTTAACGCTTTAAAACCAGGTCCCGAGTCAATTTCTGCTTTACTTTCTTTTGAAGATTGGCAAAAAGGGCAACTTAGAAAAAAGGGTTATGCTCCTTGGTCTTCACCTAATCAAGAAAATATCGAAGAGATGCTGCGTGGAGAAATAAAAATTGTAGTGGATTTACCTAGACCGGCTGCTTTTCAATTGGACCCTTCATTGTTCAATCCCCTTGCTTCTGAAATAGCAGTTAATACGGGAAGCTTTTTATTAAACAGAACTGATGACAAGCTATTTTCCGAACAACGACAAATTCAAAAGGAGAGAACTCGAGTTCTTGGCATCGAAAGAACAAGAATAGAGCTGTTAGATACTTTATCAAGTATTTATATCATCTTAAAACACTATATAGAAACAGGAAAAAATTTAGTTGGAAGAAACTTTATAAGAACCGCAACCCCTAACGATGGCCTTCATTTAATTGATGTTGGAGATTTTGACACAAAAAGAAAAGAGCTGCATGTTAACCAATTGCTTAGAAATGATAAAAGTTCTCTTATTTGGCTGCCTAATATTGCAGTCCCCGTAAAAGCTTAATTTAACAGACATCCTCTTCTTGTCTCTTTTATATAAATTGTGGTAGATTTAAAGTATGAAGAGTAAAAAAATACTTCTTGTTATTTTTTTGTTTGTTGTTTTTGTTACCGGAATAATAATTTTTCTGGCTCCCAAAAACAATGTGGGGACTCCACCAACAAACTATACTCCTGTGCCAACTGGAAAACCAGCAGTTTCCCGCATAAATCCGGACCGTTGCCTGCCATTTAAAGATATAAAATCGGAAATTTCCTGCATGGATGCATTAGAACAGGCAGATACAGCATATCCCGGACAAATTTACAATGTTGAATTCAAAGAAATTGCCTACAAAGCTAATAAAAATGCAGAAACAGTTTCTGTTCCTTCATGGCTCGTATATATCTACCCTGACAATCCAATTGAACTCCCCGCTCCGAGCGGAAAGATAAAAAGCATTGTAGTTGCAGTTCATCCCTTAACACCCAAACCATATATTTCTGTATATTTTGAAGAAAGCCTATGAAAAAAAAGGCAACTTTAATTATCGGTATTGTATTCGGTCTCTTAGTTTTTGCAGGAATGTTTGCATTTCCCAAACCTGCTATCGCTCTTGTTTGCTCTGCGAATTCCTGTACGAATACCGTATTGTGGTCAGGTTGTTTCGGAGCAACAGATGAAGCAGACTGTAGAGCCAATGGAGGATCATTCTGTTCGGGCGGAAATTGTATTCAAAATTCATGCACTACCACCAGCAACACTTGTCCATCAAATTCTACAGGATGCAGCTCTACGGCTTGCCAGCAGGTAGCAGTGACCTATTCATGCAGCGGATCAACTTGCGTACAAAACCTTAATTATTCCGGAGCAGACTATTGCGGTGGCTGCAGCGGAAACAATGTCTGTCAGTCAGGAAGCTGTACCGCGCCAACTCCAACTCCTGTTCCGCCAACACCTACATCTGTTCCTCCTACATCCACCCCGATTCCAACTGCAACTCCGACACGAACCCCAACTCCCACTCCAACTCCACTACCCTGCAATTCGCCAAATTACTGCGCTTCAAATGGTGAGTGTACAAACGCGGGAGGAAACAACTTGGGAACAAGAACTTGCATTGGAGCAGAAATATGCTGTCAGCCTCCTCCTCCCACCCCAACACGAACTCCAACTCCAACACCTACCAACACCCCTACGCCTACCCCTACTCCTGTATGTATTCCCAATACAATTAGATATGTCTGCTCCAATACCAGCTGCTAAATTATCCTCTGAATTTTTATTGACTTTGTAGATAAACTATGGTAATCTCATGGTGTGGGAGAGAATACTATGAGACAAGAAAAACCCAATATTCATCAGATGGCTACGAAAAGCGAAACTTCTCAAGCTTCTCCAAGAAGAACACTCCCCGGTGAATTAAAAGAACCAAGGAAAAAAGGAAAAGGTAATAATTCACATGCATTAAGAAGAGTTATTGTTGGGGCAACCGTAGGTACTATCTCAGCAGTAGGTGCAATTGCTGCAAGACAACATCATATTGAAACAAAACAGCCTTTAAGCCCGGCAGGAATAACAAGAGATATTCAAGCAATTCCCGGCCAAGTCGCTGATTGGCTTAATCCAAAGATCGAAGTCCCGTTAACTTTTGATCCTAATGCAAGTGAAAATATTGTAAAAGCGGGGGTAAATGCGCAACCTGCAACACCAGAACAAATACAGGAGTTTCTGAATCAAACACCGCCAGTTTTTGAAGAGCCTAAAGCTGGAGGATTTACGCCTACGATACAAATGCTTCTGCCGGTTAATCTTGATGATGCAAAAGAAGTAAAGATAGTTAAAACATATTTAGAGAACAAAGGTGAGACTGCATATTATTTTAGTGGAAATATTATCTCTATAACCGGAGAAAACATTCCATTTTATATACCTCTGCTTCCGGGCGCAAAAAAAGTAGGCGTAAAAGCGGAGGCTAATGCGTTCGGAATAAATTCTATTGATTTTCTATACTATTTCAACGATGGAAAAATAAGAGGAGCTGTCCTAAATTTAGGGGACAGAAATTTTACTCCTACTGACATCTTGAAGGGTATTCCTCAATACAATGCCAATGTTCTCAAAACTAAAGAAAAAAAAGATGCTGTACCAACACAAGAATTTGATTTGAGTCAAAATCCCCTTATTGATTTGTTTCATGTAAACGGAACTGCGGAAATGGGTTTTGGAGTTGGTAATGGCAACGACAGCTTTAATCTAAGCTCTTCTTTTGCAACAGAAAATGGAAAAGCGCTCTATCTCTCTCCTTCAAAATAATCTGAAAATTGTTGACTTAAATCCTCAAATTGTCTATTCTTAACTTAAAGCGCAAAATACTTTTGTTAGTTTATGAAGCAGTTTTTTACTATCCTCTTTGCAAGCATTCTCTTTATATTTTTATTTTTCTCATCAGCTCAAAAAACTCAAGCTCTCTGGTCTCAATATTTTGACACAGCCTGTTATGTTGGATCCATGACTGATCCTTGCAGTTTTGGATATTTTAATTCAAAAACCTGTGAACCTGCTAGCATTCCGTGTCAGATAGGTGTAGGCTGCGGGCTTAAGAACGGTTACCAGTGTGTTGGTCAGCAGTTCTCCCCATGGAAAGATTTTCAACAGTGTGTCAACACAAATGATTTACATGATACTGACGGAACTGTTGTTGGCACTCAATCCTGTTCTTTAAACCCCGGAGGTTTGCATGGTTTCCAGTTTTATGCCCCCCCCACCCCCACTCCCACCCCAACAGGACATCCTGCGGAAAAGCAGCAGTGTAATAGTACAGGTACGGCATGGGTTACTATTGCCTCAAATGTCTGTGTTGCAGCTT
>Ga0209515_10002121_pt1 | contig 31226 bp, 43 predicted proteins | sample Subgroupgradi54m_FD_187454 | JGI IMG/M metagenome (GOLD analysis project Ga0209515, IMG submission 187454) | Subsurface groundwater microbial communities from S. Glens Falls, New York, USA - GMW60B uncontaminated upgradient, 5.4 m (SPAdes)... ... | reverse complement strand
AACTCTTTTAAAGAGTTTGGGGTAGAATGCAAAATAATCACCCCAGATGGAAGTTTAGAAAAAGTTAAGCAATTAAAGCCTAAAGGAATAATATTTTCTGGTGGACCTGACGATGTCTTTGATAAAAATGCACCAACTGTAGAAGTTGGTATGTTTAAATTAGGACTTCCTATTTTAGGGATTTGTTATGGCCATCAACTAATTGGTTATCTTTTAGATGGAGAAGTAGTAACAGGAGCTAAGAAAGAGTTTGGACCAGCACAACTTGAGTTAAATGAAAAAGCTAAAGGATCAAAATTGCTAAAAGGAGTATCCTTAAATTCTGCTATCTGGATGAATCATGGAAATGAGGTAGTAAAAGTTCCAAATGGTTTTGTAAGTTTAGGAAAAAGTAAAACAACCCTTCATGCGGTGATAGCGGATGAAGAAAGAAAAATTTATGGAATTCAGTTTCATCCAGAAATGGTTCATACCCAATTTGGTAGTCAAATCTTAGAGAATTTTTTAAGTCTAAGCGGGATAACTATTAAGAAAACAGAAGTAAATAAAGAGTACGTAGAAAATCTTATTAAAGATATTAAAGACTCAATAGGAGATCAAAAAGCTTTATGTGCTCTCTCTGGTGGAGTAGATTCTTCAGTTGCAGCACTTTTAGTACATAGAGCAATTGGTAAGAATTTAACTTCTGTTTATATTGACTCAGGACTAATGAGAGAAGGAGAAACTGATACATTAAGACAAATATTTCAAAATCATTATCAAATGAATGTTGATATTGTGGATGATAAAAAAGATTTTTTAAAAGCTCTAAAAGGAGTTACTGATCCGGAACAAAAAAGAAAGATAATTGGTAAAACTTTTATAGAAATATTTGAGAAAGAAGCCAAGAAAATTAAGTCAAAATTTTTAGTTCAGGGAACAATTTATCCTGATGTAATAGAAAGCGCTGGCAGTAAACACTCAAAGGTTATTAAATCCCATCATAATGTTGGAGGTCTACCTGAAAATATGAAACTGATTTTAATAGAACCTTTAAGAGACTTTTATAAAGACGAAGTTAGAAAAATTGGAGAAATTTTAGGACTACCAGAAAATATTACTAAAAGACAACCTTTTCCAGGACCTGGTTTAGCAGTAAGAATTATTGGGGAGGTAACAGAGGAGAAATTAGAAATCTTGAGAAAGGCAGACCAAATTTTGCAAGAGGAATTAAAGGATAAAGATCTTAAACTTTGGCAAGCCTTTGCAGTATTTACTGGAATAAAAACAACCGGGGTAAGGGGAGATAACAGGGCTTATGGAGAAACAATTGCTATCCGTGCAATTGAGGCAAAAGATGCCATGTCTGCAAACTTTGCCAGACTACCTTATGAATTATTAGATAAAGTCACAACCAGAATTGTTAATGAAATAAAAGAAGTAAACAGAGTAGTTTATGATATTACCAACAAACCCCCAGCCACTATGGAATGGGAATGAGAAAAATTTATGGATGAAATTATCTTCTGGAAGGTAATTGCCTTCGAATCAGACAGAGGTGAAAAGTTTGTAGAAGAATTTATTAAATCTCTTAATAAGTCAACTATATCTAAGGTTTTAAATAATATAGAGCTTCTTAAAGAGAGTGGCTTCCTTTTAGGGATGCCTCATTCTAAAAAATTAACAAAGGATATTTACGAACTTAGAATTAGAGGTAGAGAAGAAATTAGAATATTTTACGCATTCTTAGGCAAAGAGATCTATCTCTTGCATGGTTTTAAAAAGAAAACCCAAAAAACCCCGCAAAAAGAAATTGATATAGCGGTCAGGAGATTTAGTATCTTGAAATAGTATAACATATATGTTATACTAAATTTATCATGAAAGACTGGGATATACTAAAAAAAGAATTACTTGAAGATAAAGAAGTTGCTAGAGAATACGAGAGATTAAGACCTAAGTATTTGCTTATTTCTCAACTTATTAAAGCAAGAACTAAAATGGGTTTGACTCAGGCAGAACTGGCTAAAAAAGTAGGCACAAAACAGTCAGCTATAGCCAGGGTAGAATCAGGGAATGCGAATCCATCTGTAAGCTTTTTAGAAAAACTAGCTCAAGCTTTAGGTTCAAAGCTAATTATACAGATCCAGTAGTATCATCAACAATTCCCTTGCCTTTATGGAGTGGGAATAGATTTATAGATTTTTTAAATCAATTTCTGAAAATGAATCTACAATTAAATCTGCATGGGAGAGTTTATCTCTTGAAGTCGTGGTAGTTATGGCAATACTTTTCATTCCTGCTGCATTTACTGCCTCTACTCCAAATGGTGAATCTTCAATACCTACACATTCAGATGGATGTAAGCCTAATTTTTTGGCGGCATGCAAGTAAATATCTGGTTTAGGCTTTGGGATAAATCCAATATCTTCTATAGAATAAACATGGTCATTAAACAATTCATGTAACTTAAATCTTGTAGCAATTGGATCTAAGAAATACCTTATCAATGCTGTGGCAATTGCAACCTTGCGAGACTTTATTACCTTACTGTGAAACTTGGTAAATCCATCAATATGACCAACATTTTTTAAGAATCTATCAACCATTAGCTTTCTCTTAGTGTGAAGTTTTTCTGTATCACCCTTTAATCCAAGATGTTTTTTAAATACCCTGACACCTTCAGTAAAAGCTGTTCCCATCAACATAATCTTGATAGTTTTTTCGTAATGTTTTCTATCAACGATTATACCTTCGTTCTTAAGGAATAATAAATCAGATGCTGTCCATAATTCTTCACTTTTTAAAATTACTCCATCTAAATCAAAAATTATGGCTTTAAATGTGCTCACAATTGAATGTATTCTTCTCTTGAGGGACCAGTTGATACTATGCTGATGGGAACTTCTAGAGAGTTTTCAATAAATTTAATATAACTTTGACAATTTTTTGGCAAATCTTTAAAATTTTTCACCCCATCTATATTTTCTTTCCACCCGGGGAGAGTTTTATATGTGGGGGTTAGTTTGGAAAGTTCTTGATATCCACAACTGGAGTAAGGAATAGATTTGCCATTTAGTTTGTAACCTGTGCAAACTTTGATATCTTTTAACCCTGATAAAATGTCAATTTTAGTTATCGCAATATTTGTTATCCCGGAAATTATACATGAAAATTTAACAGATTCTAAATCCAACCATCCAACCCTTCTGGGTCTACCAGTTGTAGTGCCATATTCTTTGCCTTTTTCCCGAATCTCATTTCCTAATTCATCTGTTAATTCTGTTGGGAACGGACCACTTCCCACCTTTGATGTATATGCTTTAACTATTCCCCAAACCTCACCTATTTTTTGGGGTGGGATTCCTGCTCCTGCATTTACAGAACCAGTAACTACGTTTGATGCAGTAGTATAAGGATAAGCAGAAAAGTCTAAATCCAAGAGCACTGCTTGTGCACCCTCCATTAAAATTTTTTTATTTTCCGTAACCGCTTTTTGTAGTAATAGATATGTATCCGAGACAAATGGAATAATTATCTTTCTAAGATCTGCTAATTTTTCGAGTTCTTTTCTAATATTAATCGTCTTAATATCAAAAGTTTTTAGTATCTTATTTTTAATTTTTGCTTGAAATGTGAACTTCTCAACAAACAAGCCCCATCTAACTAATTCATAAACCCTTATTCCGTTATAACTGACTTTATCAGCATAAACAGGGCCAATACCTCTTTTAGTTGTTCCTAATTTTTCTTTTCCTCTGGCATTTTCATAAGCTTCGTCTAAAGATTTATGATAGGGTAAAATTATGTGACATCTGTCAGAAATAAATAATTTACCTTTCAAATTTCTTCCTTCATCCTGAAGCATTTTAATTTCTGAAACTAAAACTTCTAAATCTAAAACAACACCGTTTGCAATAACCCCGATTGTTTTAGGTTGTAGAATTCCCGAAGGGATTAGGTGAAATGGATATTTTTTACCATCAACTATAATTGTATGTCCGGCATTATTCCCGCCATTAAATCTTACCGCATAATCTGCATTTGCAGATAATAAATCAACAATTCTTCCCTTGCCTTCATCACCCCATTGTGTTCCAATAATTACAGACACTAGATTTTTCATTGAGTGAATAATACCAGGTTTTTTTGACAATTAGTAGTCTTTTTAATATAATAAGATATGGGAACTAAAAATTATACTATTGTCACTTTAGGATCTCACTCCGCCTTACAAATCCTCAAAGGCGCCAAAGATGAGGGTTTTAAAACTGCCGTAGTCGCCACCCAAAGTAGAATTCCTCTTTACAGTTCATACAATAATTTCATTGATGAAGTTTTAAAAATCAATTCTTGGAAAGACTTTCCTAAACTGGAAAAAGATTTGGGAAAAAGAAACTCCATTATAATTCCACATGGTTCGTTTGTAGCTTACTTAGGTATGGAGGAAAATAAAAAAATGAAAATTCCCTACTTTGGAAATAAGCAAGTTTTAGATTGGGAAGATAATAGGAAGATGCAGAGACGTTGGATGGAAGAATCAGGAGTAAAGGTTCCACATAGATTTAGAAAAGGTGACAAGATTGACAGGTCAGTAATTGTGAAGTCATATGGTGCTGCCGGAGGAAAAGGATATTTTACTGCCAGAAATCAAAAAGAGCTTGATGAGAAATTAAAAAATTATAATGAAGAAAGATTTATGGTTCAAGAATATGTAATTGGAGTACCTTTATATTTTCACTTCTTTTATTCTCCTTTAAACAAAAAGGTAGAAATAATGAGTATGGATAAGCGGTATGAAACAAATGTTGATTCTTTAGGGAGAATTCCTGCTAAAAACCAAAAAGGCTTAAATATTGAGCCATCTTTTGAAGTGGTCGCCAATATTCCTTTAGCGGTCCGGGAGTCAATGCTTGCAGAGGCAATGTCTATGGCAGAAAGAGTTATAGAAACTTCCAAAAAATTAATGCCCAAAAAAGGTTTATTTGGCCCATTTTGTTTGGAGACAATTATTACTTCATCTGAGGAAATTTATGTGATAGAAATTTCAGCCAGGATTGTGGCAGGAACTAATTGTTTTATTAATGGTTCGCCTTATACATATTTACTTTATGACGAACCAATGTCAACGGGACGAAGAATTGCCAGAGAAATTAAAAATGCAATTGAAATGGATAAACTAAAAGAGGTGCTGGATTGATATGAAAGATTATACTATTGCTGTTTTAGGTTCTCACTCTGCCTTAGATGTTTGTAGAGGTGCAAAGGATTTAGGATTTAAAACTTTGGTAATTGTGCAAAAGGGTAGAGATAAAACTTATTCCAAATATTACAAAACAGATCCTTCGACAAGCTCAGGACGACCTTCGGTCGGTTGTGTTGATGAGGTTATAGAGCTGGATAAATTTTCAGATATCTTAAATGAAGATGTACAAAAACAATTGATAGATAAAAATTCTATTTTTATCCCTCACAGGTCCTTTGAAGTTTATATCAATGATTATGATGCTATTGAGAAAAATTTTAACGTTCCCATGTTTGGAAATAAATTTTTACTTAAAGTTGAGGAAAGAACAGTTAAACCTAATCAATATGATCTACTGGATAAAGCTCAAATTAGATATCCAAAACAATTTAAAAATCCAGAAGATATAGACAGACTTTGTATTGTTAAAGTTTTAGAAAAAGAACGGGGGTTTGAAAGGGCATTTTTCTTTGCAGAATCATACGAAGAATACCAGATAGGAGTAACTCAAGGATTAGGTTTGGGAAAGTTTACAAAGGAGCAAATTAAATCTGCTGTGATTGAAGAATTCATTGTTGGAGTACAAGTTAATTTTAACTTCTTTTATTCACCCATAAATAAAAGAGTTGAGCTTTTAGGAACTGATACCAGAAGGCAAACCAATATTGAAGGACTAACTAAGTTACCTAGTATTTATGAAGAAGATGTTATCAAAAAAATCGGCATTAAATATGAAGAAGCAGGACATATTGCTGTAACCGTACTGGAGTCTCTTTTAGAGGAGGCATTTGAGATGGGCGAGAAATTTGTGAAAGCATCTCAGGATTTAATGTTACCTGGGGTAATTGGACCATTTGGACTGCAAACAGTTATTACAGCAGGACCACCAAAAAAAGAAATTATTGTTTTTGATGTTTCCCCCAGAATGCCTGGAAGTCCTGGGATATTTGCTACTCCATATAGTGCTTATCTCTATGGACAAAATATTAGTATGGGAAAAAGGGTGGCTATGGAAATAAAAAATGCTATAGAGAAAGATTTACTAAAGAAAGTTTTAACATGAAATTTGCTCTTTTAAGTGTTTATGATAAAAAAGGAATTTTAGACTTTGCTAAAATTTTAGTAAGTTTGGGATATGAAATTATCTCAACTGGTGGAACTTATGAAGTATTAAAAAAAGTTGGAATTAAAGTTATTCCAATAGAAGAAATAACTGGAAATCCAAGGGATTCTTTTGACGGCAGAATAAAGACTATTAGTTTTCAAATAGAATCAGGAATTTTATTTGACAGAAAAAATAAATCCCATGTTGAACAAGCAGAAGAATTTAATGTCCCACAAATAGATATTGTAGTTTGTAATCTTTATCCATTTGAACAAAAACCGGGTATTGAAACAATAGATGTAGGAGGTCCAACCATGATTAGGGCAGCTGCTAAGAATAATGAAAATGTGGTTGTAGTTGTAAATCCAGAAGATTATGGAAAAGTTGCAGATGCTTTGGAAAATAACAAAGTTACTCCAGAGTTGAGAAAGCAACTTGCTGCAAAAGCTTTTTATCATTTATCTTTTTACGATAGTCAGATAGGAAATTTCTTTTCAGAGGATAAATTTCCACAAGAACTAACAATCCCTTTAAGAAAAGTAAATAAATTAAGATACGGAGAAAATCCTCACCAAGAGGGAGCTTTGTATCTAATTCCTAAAACAAATTCACCTTTGTCCAAATTGGAGAAACATTGGGGAAGAGAATTGTCGGGAACAAATATAGGAGATATATATGCTGGTCTTGAAACAGTTAGGCAATTTTCCCAAGCTGCTGCTACAGTGATAAAACATTTAAGTCCTTGTGGAATTGCATTAGGTGAAGATGCAACCGATGCTTTAGATAAAGCTATAGCTTCAGATCCGGTATCTGCCTTTGGAGGGGTAATAGTAACCAATAAACCGATGGATAAAAAAACAGCACAGATTGTGGCCAGATTTAAAAATGAAAGTGAAGGAAATATAGATATTGTGGCAGTTCCGAGTATTACTGATGAAGCATTAGATTTATTAAAAGGGATTAGAAAAAGTATGGGCATTTATACATTTGAAGAGATACCCCAAAATAGATCTGAAAAGGTAGATCTAAAATATTTCGCAGGAGGAATGCTGTTACAGGATTTTGATGATAATGTTGAGGAAAACTTTAAAGACTGGAAAGTAGTGACTAAGAATAAACCAACGGAGAAACAATATGAACTTATGAAATTTGGCTTTAAAGCTGTTAAAGCTGTAAGGTCCAATGCTGTCATTGTTATAGATAAGGATTTAACTATGACTCGGGGGATTGGGTCAGGTCAAACTTCTAGAGTTGGAGCAACCAAAATTGCCTTAGAGCAAGCAGGGGAATTGGCAAAGGGTGGAATTTTAATTTCTGATAGTTTCTTTCCTTTTGATGACTGCGTCAGAATGGCTGCAAAATATGGTATTAGTGCTATAGTAGAACAAGGAGGCTCTGTAAATGACAAACTTTCTATTGATGCAGCCAATGAATTTGGAATACCAATGGTATTTACCGGAAGGAGAGCATTTAGACACTAATATATGAAAGACTTTTCAACTTACACAAGTCCATTTTCTTGGAGATATGGTAGTGATGAAATGAGAAAAATATTCTCTGAAGAGAACAAATACAAGATTTGGAGAAAAATTTGGGTAGCTTTAGCAAAAGCACAAAATGAACAAGGTGTAGTTTCCGATGAAGAATTAAAAGATTTACAAGATAATGTTGATAATGTTTCAGTTGAGCGAATTTGGGCAATTGAAAAAGATACCAGCCATGATGTGGTTGCAGCTATCAAAGAATATGCAGAAAAAGCCAAAATTGGTGGAGGGAAAATTCACCTGGGTGCCACCTCAATGGACATTAATGATAACGGAGAAACTATTAGGTATTTGGAAGGCTTAAATGTTATTGAAAGTAAACTACTAAAAGTAATTGAAGGTTTTGCAGGAAAAATAACAGAATATGCAGATACTTCAGTTTTGGCCTATACTCATTTAAATCCGGCAGAACCTACTACCTTGGGGTACAGATTTGCATTTTACGCCCAAGATTTATTAAAAGATTTAGAGATTTTAAAATTTGTAAAACAAAATTTAAAAGCAAAAGGAATGAAGGGGGCTGTTGGCACATCAGCAAGTTATACAGAAATATTAGATGATCCGGAAAAAATGGAAACATCCGTGATGGAACAGTTAGGTCTTGAGGCAGACATTATTTCTACACAAGTTTATACCAGAAAAACAGATTATTTAGTTATCACTCTTTTGAATTCTATTGCTTCCTCTATAGCAAAATTTGCCAATGATTTTAGAATTTTACAAACCCCGTTATATGGTGAATGGTCAGAACCTTTTGGCAGTAAACAAGTTGGTTCTTCCGCTATGCCGTTTAAGAAAAATCCCTTAAACTCCGAAAAAATATGTGGTTTGGCCAGGATTATAAATCAATACCCGGCAGCTATTTTAGAAAATGCTACATATTCCTACCTTGAAAGAACATTAGATGATTCATCAACAAAAAGAGTAATTATGCCAGAGAGCTTTTTAATAGTGGATGAAATTTTAAAAACAGCAGATAAATTAATTTCCGGAATGGTTGTTAATATAGAAAGAGTAAACTTAAATCTGGAAAAGTATAGTAGCTTTGCAGCAACTGAAAAAATAATCATAGCGGCAGTTAAAAAAGGGGCAGATAGACAAAAGATGCATGAAGTTTTAAGGGAAATTTCTATGCAAGCATGGGCAGATATACAAACAGGGAAAGAAAATCCATTGGAAAGTTTGCTTATCAATAATGAAGAAATTAAAAAATATATAAATTCGGAAGAAATTAAGAATTTATTAGATGCAAAATCACACGTTGGTAACGCTCCAAAAAAGGCTTTGACAATTGTTGAAAGAATTGATAGTTTAAATAACAATAAATGAGTAAAGTTTTAATTATTGCTGCTTCGGATTCAAGCGTACCTATTATGAAAGGAGCAGAAGAAATCTTGACAGAATTTAATATAGATCACGAGCTTACTATTTCATCTGCACACAGATCTCCTGAAAGAACTTTAGAGCTAATTAAAGACTTTCAAAAAAATGAAGGGAAAGTAATTATTTGTGGAGCAGGATTGGCAGCACATTTGGCTGGAGTAGTTGCTGCGCATTTTCCTTTACCGGTTATTGGTGTTCCTTTAGGGGATGGACCTTTAAAAGGCTTGGATGCATTACTTGCAACCTTACAAATGCCTCCTGGGATTCCTGTAGCAACAGTTGGAATTGATATGTCAAAAAATGCTGGCTTACTTGCAGTCCAAATTCTAGCAGTTTCTGATAAAAATTTAGAGGAAAAGCTAGTAGAATATAAAAAGAAATTAGCAAAAGTTGTTGAAGAAAAAGCTGCCAAGTTAAACAAATATGGTGCAGACTAACAGGATTTTAGATAGTATTCCTCTGGCCCTCAAAACAATTAACATCTCCAAACTTGGTCAAAAATACCAGGGAAAGGTTAGAGATTTTTATATCCTCAAAGATAAAAGAGTCATAATTACTACAGACAGGCTATCTGCTTTTGATAGGGTATTAGGTTGTTTTCCATATAAGGGTCAGGCTTTAAACCAACTAAGTGAGTTTTGGTTTGAAAAAACAAAAGATGTTATTCAAAATCATATGTTGTCAGTGCCAGACCCTAATGTCATGATTGTAAAAAATTGCACTTTAATCCCAATTGAAATGGTAGTTAGAGGTTATATTACTGGAGTAACTGACACTTCTATTTGGGGCTCATATGAAAAAGGAGAAAGAGAGATTTATGGAATTAAATTTCCAGAGGGTTTGAAGAAAAATCAAAAATTACCTACCCCAGTAATTACTCCTACTACTAAAGCAGAGGCAGGACATGATGAAAGATTAACTGAAGAAGATATTTTATCAGGAAAGGTCAAGTTGAAAGATGGGACAATTGTATCTCCTGATCTTTGGAGGAAAATCAAGAAAGCAGCATTGGCGGTGTTTGAAAAAGGCACAAAAGTTTGTAGTAGGGTAGGAATTATTTTAGTTGATACAAAGTATGAATTTGGTTTAGATAGCAGTGGTGAGTTAATTTTAATTGATGAAGTCCATACTCCTGATTCTTCGCGTTTTTGGGTAAAGGAAAGTTATAAGAAAAAATTCTCCTCCGGAGAAGAGCCGGAAAATTTTGATAAAGAATTTTTAAGAATCTGGTATGCGGAAAAAGGTTATAAAGGAGATGGTAAGATGCCTAAAATGCCAGCTGAATTTATGGCTCAAGTGAGCAAAAGATATATTACAATTTTTGAGAAAATTACTGGTAGAAAGTTTAAAGCCTACGAATATCCTATTGGCAAAAGAATTCAAGATAATATAAAATCAACATATGCCAAATAATAATGGTTTTGTGCTTTTAACAGGAACAGCTAATTTAAAATTGGCAAAAGATATTGGCCAAATTTTGGGTAAGACTGTTCATGAGACTGTTTCATCTTTTGCGGATGGTGAAAAAAGAATTATTATTCCTGAAAATCTAAGAAAGCGTGATGTTTTTATAATCCAACCCACTTGTCCTCCTGTTGATTCTAACATAATGGAGCTGCTTTTGATGATTGATGCTGCCAAAAGAGCATCAGTTTCTGAAATTACTGCAGTAATCCCGTATTTTGGTTATTCAAGGCAGGATAGAAAGGACAGATCCCGTGTTCCAATCTCTGCAGCTTTGGTTGCTGGGTTAATTGAATATGCCGGGGCAGACAGAATTTTGACTGTAGATATTCACTCTGAACAAGAACCTGGATTTGTTAAAATTCCCTGGGATAATTTATACAGCAGTTATTCACTTCTTCCTGAACTTAAAAAACACTTTAGTCCGGATAATTTAGTTATAGCATCTCCTGATAAAGGAGGGGTGCTTAAAACCACCTTTTATGCGGAGCTTTTAGATGCGCAAGGTTTGGCGATAGTTTTTAAAGAAAGAGATGTGAGAAAGAAAAATGAAAGTCAAGCCTTGGATATAATTGGAGATGTAAAGGGTAAAGATGTTTTGCTGGTTGATGATATGATAGATACAGCTGGAACAATTTACGAGGCTGTTAGGTTGATCAAAGAGCGGGGGGCAAAAAGTGTTTCTGCTGCTGTTGCTCATGGACTATTTTCTGACCCAGCTCCAAAAAGAATTACAGATTCTCCTTTAGATAAAATCTTCATAACTGATTCTGTGCCACTCCGGGCTGAAATAATAGAAAATCCCAAAATAACAATAGTATCTGTTGCCAAGCTTTTAGCAGAGGCAATAAATTGTGTTTATAATGGCGATTCAATATCTGAAATACTAATTCCTAAAACCCGCAAAGGAGAAGGAAGTTAACGGAGATTTAAAGTTTTACCTTCAAAAATAATATCTTTTGGCTTGATTACTACTTTTCTTTCACCTTCCTCCAAATATCCTGCGTCCAGGCTTTCAAAACCATTTTGAGAAATTATTTCTTGAGCTTTGACAACATCTGACGATGGAACAAAAACAGCATAGTCTTGTCCCATGTTATATGTACTATACATTTCATAATCATTAAGTCCTGCTTTTTCCTGAATAAAATTAAAAACTTCCTGGGCTTCAAATAACTTTTCTACAACATAGGTAAAGTTTTTGGAGGAGCGCATTATTTTCCTCAGTCCATGTCCTGTGATATTGGAAATATAATGAATGTTTACACCATCTAATAAATCCTCAATTAGTTTTACATAAATATTAGTTTTAGTTAAGATTGCTTCTCCGTATAAACTCCCATCTTCTAGTTTTGTTGCATAACCTTGTTCTAATTTCTCTGCTACTGCTCTTGCTAAAGATAATCCGTTTGCATTTAGTCCATTACTTTTAATTAATAAAATTCTATCGCCCGTATTTAATTTTTTATCTGTAATTAATCTTTTTTCTGAAGAGATTATTCCAACAGCAGAGCCTCCTAAATCTACTGTTCCCGCAGCGATTATTCCTTTAAGAGTTGGGGTTTCTCCTCCTCCCCAGGAAACTTCTGCTAAATTACAGGCATCAGTCCAGCCCTTTATTAAATCAGACATTCTTTTTTCATCTTGCAGCCATCCATTATCTTCAATTGCCCAGTATGCGTGAATATTTAAAGGTTTTGCTCCAACAGTTATTAGATCATTAACTATTGTGGCAACTGTATCGTGTCCGATTATATTGTAGTATGTTTTTTCAGTAACCTTCCTCATTTCATCTGCGACTAAATTTTTTGTTCCTAATCCTTCGGTTACAGAAGCTATATATATTTCACCTGATTTAACAACATATGCTGATTCACCTCTTGATTCAGTTACCTCTTCAAAACCCGTCTTTAAATTTTTGGCGGTGGATGCAGCAGCAGTTTGAGCTAATTTTTTAATGGGATCTTTAGTATCATAATTATCTCCAACCTCCGAATAAGTTATCTTTGGCTTTCTCATTTTCTATATGATACTAAAGATTTGACAAGATATAAAGCATATGTTAGAATTTTTTAAGTTTATGACTAAAACATTAACTATTGATTCAAGAAATTTTGTCAGCTTACTTAGCCTTCTTTTAGGATTGCTCCTTGTTGGGGCATCTCTTGGGAGGTCTTTTTAGATAAATTTTATCTAAAAGAAATTAAGGAATAGACCTCCCATAAGGGAGGTTTTTTTATGGAGAAAATATGAGTGTAATTGAAAGATGTTGTCAACAACCTAGTGCACAATATATGCAACTACTTGAAGAGAGTGGTGGAGATCATCGTTCTGTAGCAGGAATTTATGCAATTAAAAGAGCAGGAGCCCTAGCCGAAAAAGGGTGGCAACCAGATTATGATGCCAGAGATGCCAGAAGCAATAGTAGACCATTTGTTGAAAAACTATTAATTTTGAAAGTAGGTGAGTAATATGAGTTCAATTGAAATGAATATAGCTCCTGGGGTAAGCAACAGACGTCGTGAAATCTCTGGTATGGATAACCAATTACACGATCTAAATTTAAGGTTTCCTGGTGAAAGAAAAAAGCCTGACAATCAAAAAGATCCTGAGTATCAAGCTCTGCGTAGTGGAATAATAGCAAGAAGACAATTTTTATCAGGAATGCAGCATCTGGACAAAAGGAAGCTAAGAGGAGTTAATAGGTAAACTAATCAATAATTGCGTTTAGCTTTTGATTCGGATTTTTGATCAGATTTATCAATATGCGGTATGTTGACAAACACTATAGAATGTAGTACAGTACTTATACATTGTGAAAGTTGTCATTAAGAAATTAATTTGGGATGAATGGAATGTAGCACATATAGCCCGTCACACTGTTTTACCTGGAGAAGTAGAAGAAGTTTGCCGTAGGACATATACAGCATATAAAAGTCACGATGGAAGATTTGAAGTTATTGGAGCAACAAAGCAGAAGAGGATACTTTTAGGTGAAATTCATGACACAACAGAAAAGTAGAATACCAACATTTAAAAACCGTCAAGAACTGGCACAGTTTTGGGATACGCACGATGTTGCTGATTATGTAGATGAACTGACACCAGTGGATCTTACATTCGACCTTGGAAAACCCAAAGAGGAAACTGTGATGTTCCGGTTAGACAGAGGGGTAAAGCAATATCTGACACATCTGGCGAGAAATAAAGGATTGAGTACGTCAAGTTTACTGCGGATGTGGATTATGGAGAAATTTAATCAGATAAACAATGCCGCATAAACGTGCTTTTAACTAATTTAACACAAACACCTTAAAGGACTCTGAATTATTACGTTCTACTATCGATCTTGATTTTAGTAAATGATTGTGATATTTATCCTTATCTACGGGAAAGACATCAAGTACGACCCTTTGAAGCAGAAGAGGCTATGGAAGACTCTCATGTACTAGAAGGACCAGATGAGCTTCACTCGCAAGATGAGATTCGATTTACTGTTGTTGGGAAAACTCGGAAATCAAGAATGCTCTTTCTAGCATTTACAGTAAGAGATAGTCATATCAGAGTACTGCACGCACGAGATGCGAAACGAAAAGAGGCGAAACTATATGAAGAAAAAATTAGTGCTACCAAAGTTTAAAAATGAGGATGAGGAACACAGGTTTTGGGAGAAGATTGATCTCTCAGAGTATTACGAGGCAAAAGATCTCAAACCTTTTAATGTGGCAGAGTTTCTCAAAATTCATGGTGAGCCAAAAATCACTAGGGTTACCATACGTATACCAACTAATGTTGTTAAACAATATAAAAAGAAAGCCTCAACGCTTGATGTTCCGTATCAAAGCTTAATGAAGCAACAATTGGCAAAAGGAGCTTAAGTTTTGGAACTAATCAAAAATTCTGCCCCTTGATCTTGATATTATTACATTGGTGTGCTATATTAGTAAATAATGCAAAGGTTTGTAACACAAATTTCAATTATAGAAATTATTATTACCTCAAGAAGGGGAGGTTTATTGCGTTAAGTTTTTAAAATAAGCTTTCGCAAAAACAGCCCCGCCTATGCGGGGTTTTTTTATGAGAAAAAATTTGAAAGGAGGTGTAAATATATGGAGAGATTATTAGATAAAAGAGTGGTATTAACTTTAGCAGATGGCACTGTAAGAATATTTGGTTCAGATTGCCAGAGAGTTTTGGCAACGCCTGATTTACAAACAGTAGACTTAAGAGTAGGTGTGAATGGTCAATCTAGAAATGAAACTTTTCAAGGGGTTACCAATGTTTTCTATGAAGGTCCACTTGAGAGGTTAGTTCGCCAGACTGTTAGTGGAGAATTAAATATTCAGTATCCTCAAAGATTAGCAAGACTGGAATTTAACCTATCTGATGGGAGTTTGGTATATTTATTGAGAGATGATGTAGAGCCTACCAGGGTGGAAGCAGTTAATGCTTTAGTATTTGAATAAAAACCTTGACTTGGGTTTATGATTCACTATACACTGACTAAATATTATGTTTAGGAATAGTGTTTACTTTTTACTGGTAATAGTAGTTTTTATTTACTTTGGTATTTTAAAAACAAATTCTGTGCAAGCAGGAATAACTGTCCCAATTTTGATGTATCATTTTATAGGTAATAACCCAAATCCCAAAGATAAAGCCAGAGATACCTTATCTGTTTCTCCTGATAAATTTGAAGCCCAAATGGATTATTTAGCCAAAAATGGCTATACCCCAATTAGTTTAGATACTTTATATGGGATTTTTGGAAAACAAACCACTGCTCCTGTAAAACCAATTGTTTTAACTTTTGATGATGGTTATATAGATTTTTATACTACAGCTTATCCAATATTTAGAAGATTTAATTTTCATGTTGTATCTTTTATTCCAACAGGACTGATTGGTGGTCCAAGCTACTATATGAACTGGAATCAAATTAAAGAGATACAAGATTCGGGGTTAGTGACTTTTGAAGCTCACACAGTGACTCATGCTAATCTTGCCACTTTAAACTCTGCAGCAGCTTTAAAACAAATGCAGGATAGCAAAAATGTTTTGTTATCACATACTGGTTATCCAGTTAATTTTATAGCTTACCCTTATGGAGGAACAAACTCTTCTGTTCAAGCTGCTGCCAAAAAAGCAGGATTTGTTGGGGGTTTAGGAACCTGGTATGGGAAAGCAAGTGGACCAGGTATGAATATGCCTAGAATGAGAATTACCGGTCAAATGAGTCTGAAAGATTTTGCGTCAAGACTCTAACATGGGTAAAAAATTCCTGTCTCAAGAATCCAAATCCAGACTTAGGAGACATCTAGAGTTACTTAGTTTAATTTTACTACTCTCAATCTCAATATTAATTCTTATAATAGTTTTAAACTATAAAGAATTTATTTTTCCTGAACTGCACAGATATCAGCCTTCTCCCAAAAATTATATAGATGAAAGCGCAAAAGCTTTACCAAAAGGTTTAGTAGAACCTGAGGTAATAGAACATGGCTCTAGAAATATAAAAAGGGTGGCTTTAACTTTTGATGCTGATATGACTCCAGCCATGGCAACTTTACTTAAAAGAAAAATTGTTAAGTCTTGGTATAACAAACCTATCAAAGATATCTTAGATAAAGAAAATGTTAAAGCCACAATATTCTTAGGTGGTCTGTGGTCAAAAACATATCCTAAAGAAGCTTGGGATTTAGCACATGATCCTTTATTAGAGATAGGCAATCATTCATATAACCACTATGCTTTTGCCAAAGGCTGTTATAAGTTAGGAGAAATAAAGAATGAAGAAACTAAAGATGAGGTAGAAGCAGCGCAAAAAGCCATCCTTGAGACAACTGGATTGGTAGCTAAATATTTCCGTTTTCCTGGAGGATGTTATGAAGATATAGATGTTAAAACAATAGCCAAGCTAGGTTTAAAGATTGTTCACTGGGATGTGGTGGCAAACGATGGTTTTAACAATGATGCTAATTCGATTGTCAGAAAAGTATTAAGTGGAGTGCAAAATGGCTCTATTGTAGTTTTCCATATCCATGATGGCCCATATGCTCCTAAAACCCATGAAGCATTAATAAAAATTATCCCGGAGCTTAAAAAAAGAGGTTTTGAATTTGTAACAATTTCAGAAATGTTAAAATAGATATGTGAAGATATCCTCAAATGTAGTTGTAAGTGTTTCTTTTCTAGTTGATCTATTGGATGTAATTTTAAGTGCAGATGATAAAAGTATCCAGCTAAATCCTGTGTTTAGAGGAATAGGTACACCAAGCGCTTCTCCCAAATGAGGAGATTAAAGGTTGGATTGTTTCTGGTGGGGATAATAATTGTGGCAGCGATGGGTACTCTTTTCTTCCGCCCAAAATTTTATACTGCTACCAGACTTGTGAAATCAATTTCCGGTGAAGGTTTGAATAAAGTAGTTGATCAGTCGCTAAACGGAGCGAAAGGTGATTATGGGATTGTAATTAAGAATTTAAAAACAGGTGAAAGTTTTATGTTAAATGAGCATCAAACTTTCCCACCTGGCAGTTTATATAAACTTTGGGTGATGGTTGAGTCTTTTGCTCAAATAGAGTCAGGGGATTTAAAAGAAGATGAAATCTTAAGTCAGGATGTAAAAACTCTGAATAATGAGTTTGGTATCTCCAGTGATTTTGCCGAACTTACCGAAGGAGAAGTTACTTTATCTGTGGCTGACGCTCTTAAACAGATGATCGAGATTTCCCACAACTATGCCTCGTTACTCTTAACTGAAAAGATCAAATTATCTAATGTAGCCAGGTTCCTGCAAGAAAAGGGGTTTAAAGAGTCAGCTGTAGGTATAGATGGATCAGATCCAATCTCCACCTCTTCGGATATGGCTTTATTCTTTGAAAAATTATATCAGGGTAAACTGGCGAACCAAACCAATACCCTAAAAATGATTGATCTTTTAAAGGATCAGGAAATTAATGATAAACTACCAAAATATCTTCCGGAGGGTGCAGTTATTGCACACAAAACTGGAGAAATTGATTATTACTCCCATGATGCCGGGATTATTTATAATCCATCCGGGGATTATATAATTGTAGTTTTATCAAAAAGTGATTATCCTACTGCAGCGGAAGATAGAATAGCTCAAGTATCTAAAGCAGTTTATGAGTATTTTACTCAGTAAAGATTTTATTCCTGTAGAATTTTAGGAAGAGTTTTACTTTTGGGAATAAAACAGATTGATAAAGAGTTTACACAATGACGGGTATTTTTTTCTGTGAGATGCTCACCTAAAAATTCATGACCCAGGTGAGCTTTACAATTGGCACACTGTATTTCTACTCTTTCCTCATCTGGATCAGGTAAACGTTTTACAGCATCTGGATAATCTTCATCAAAGGCTGGCCAGCCACAGCCTGCATCAAATTTTGATGCTGAAGAAAATAACGGAGCATTACATTTTTTACAAATAAATACACCATCTTCATAAAAATTATCATATTCTCCAGAAAAAGGAGCTTCTGTTCCTTTACTTTCAATAATATCTTCTTCCTGAGGAGTTAATTTGTTATACATAAAAACATTATACACAAGTATTAAAGAAAACCTCTTGACATAATTTTAAAAAAGTGGGTATGATAATTTTAAGAATATGAATAAAAACCTGATGTATATAGCAGTTGGTATTTTAGTCTTGGTGGGAGTTTGGTATTTTATTGTTAACAAACCAACTAAAACAGCTCCTCAAACAGTAGCCCCTGAAGTAACCACCGCTCCTTCGGCAAATCCTGAGGTGGTAGTGAATTTAACAAAACAAAACAATTCAACAGAATCAGGGACAGCTACTCTTTCAGAAGTTGGTGGAAAAGTAAAAGTTACCCTTAAATTAACTGGGGTAGCAGCAGGAGTGACCCAACCTGCCCACATTCATGTTGGTAAATGTCCTGATGTTGGAGCAGTCAAATACCCATTAACATCTTTGGTAGACGGGATGTCTGAAACTACCCTTGATGTAACTTTAGCTCAATTAAAGAGTGAATTACCCCTGGGAGTAAATGTTCATAAATCAGTTGCTGAGGCAAAAGTTTATGTCTCCTGCGGTGATTTAAGTTTGTAATTCTTTATCTGGTAATCTCCTCACAAAAGTCCTAGAATTTGCTCAACTTTATCTTCCAGTTTGTGATAAAATATTCATATGGCTATTGGACCTGTTGTGAATTAGGTTATTTTAAGCTACACTCATAATATGTACTCTGCTCAAGTCCTGTCTTCCCAAAGATTGTGCAAAGCTTTAACTGGAATGACTCCAGATGAATTTTTAGCCCTTCGGTAAGTTTCAGTCAAAATACCATCCTAACCCGCCTCCTTTAACCAGACAACAGAAAGAGTCAAACAGGCTGATCTCTTCCTTCAGGGTAATAGCAGAACAGGCAATTTCAGGAGTTAAAAGATTTAATTATTTCACAACATGTCTAATTCTCAAACTTTCCCGTTGTGTTAAAATATAGGTATGATTCCTAAATTAGTCCGGGCTTTTTTGTGGTCTTATGATACTAGTGTATTAGACCTAGCTCGTGATAAAAGGCGGATTATAACAAATGTGTTGAATCTTGGCACAAAAGAAGCAACTGATTGGCTTTTTAAAACCTACACAAAGGAAGATATCAAAGATTGTCTTACTTCTCCCTTGCCTGGAGAATGGAATAGCAAATCGATTGCATTTTGGTCATTTCTGATGGATGTCGAGCCTGGACAGGCTAATATAAGAATTTTAAGATAGATATGTTTTATAATATTTTAGACAAAAAAAGACTTGACATTTTACCTCTTTTTAGAAAATTTAAGGATAGTTTCTATCTTGCTGGTGGAACGTCTCTTACTCTACAAATAGGACATAGAGACAGCATAGATTTTGATTTTTTTAGCGAGGAAGATATACATACAACAGAACTATTTGAACAGCTAAGAGATATTTTTAAGGGACATGACTTATTAAAGATACAAGAAGAGATAAATACGCTGACAGTATTAATTGAGAATTCTGTAAAAGTAAGCTTTTTTACTTATAAATACAAATTGATAGATAAAACCATTAGTGATGAAAATTTAACTTTAGCTTCAATAGGAGATGTCGCTTGCATGAAATTATCTGCAATTACCGTAAGAGCAAGCAACAAGGATTATATTGATTTGTATTTTATTTTAAAGTTTTTTTCCCTATCTGATCTTTTAGATAAGTCTTATAGGAAACATTCCCAATTGGACATAAACTTAATCTTGAAAAGTTTGATTTATTTTGAAGATGTTACGCAGGAGAAAATCATATTTAAAAATAACAATAATATTGACTTCGAAGAGGTAAAAAAAAGATTGCGGAGTGCAGTTAAGGAATATAGTAATATTAATGAAAAATGAAACTTAGAATAAAAATAATTCTGCCAACAGAGTATGTTGATAAATCAGATAAAGGCGCACCATTCACATACCGGTAAACCCATGTTTCTTTTCTAATCTTTCTTACTCCTGTTATTTTCTCCACTATTTTGGATTGAAAAGACAACCTAATCTCAAATGCAGAATTGCTGAACAGAATTCGTTTCTCTTGCCTCACACCAGTTGCGTACGCCTTTATCAACCATTAATTGGTATTTGGAAATGCTGCTCTCCGAGGACGTTTCCAGAATTGAGATGGGGACTTTTAGCGTTGAACCGGAGCTTATAGATATTGCGGAAGTTATCAAATCTGTGATTTCAGAATTAGAACATAAAATTTTAGAAGAGAAGCTTGAGGTTAGCCAAGAATACGATCCTGCTGTTCCCAAAATTATTGCTGACCCAAAACTTTTAGGTGTTGTTTGCCAAAATCTTTTAGAAAATGCCATAAATTATACTCCGGTTAAGGGAAAAATTAAGACTTCACTTAAAAGAAAAGGAAGTGATATAGTTAAAAAGGTCCAATGGTATTTAAAATGAAAAAATATGAGCAAGACAATTATCTTAGAGGGTAGGAATACTATTCATGATGCTTTATCATCCAACAAGAAAATAAAGACGGTTTTTATAGCCAAAGAAAGTATTAATGATCCAAAGATCCAAGAAATTATTAGGCTAGCAAAGCATAAAAAAATTTCATTAAACATAGTACTTGGAAAAAAAATCAAAAACAGAAGTAAATCTTTTAATCCTCAAAATATTTTAGCTGAGATGGAAGTAGAAGAAGTTACTTTAAAAGAAATTTTACAAAAAAACAAAAATGCCTGCATTTTAGTTTTTAACCGTTTGGATTATGAACAAAATTTGGGAGCTATCTTGAGAACAGCCTGGGGAGCAGGAGTTGATGCAGTAATAGTTTCTCCAAATGGAGTTTGTGAAGTAACTCCGGTTGTAGCAAAAGTTTCTATGGGGGGAGCAGCTTATGTGCCGGTAATTGCCCAAAGTTTGTTTCCAGCCCTAAAGCTTTTAAAAGATGAAGGTTACCCTATTGTGGGAGTGGAAAGTAAAATGGGGGAAGTTTATTTTAAGCAAAATCTTTTGGGCCCAGTGGCTTTTATATTTGGAGGAGAAGACTCTGGATTATCAGAACCTTTAAAAAAGTATTGTGATTTGTTTATTCACATTCCGATGAATTCCACACTCTCTTCTTTAAATGTTTCAGTGGCAACAGCCATTATAGTTTTTGAAAAACTCCGTCAGGAAAGGGAAGTTCTAATTTAATTTCACATTGAGTCTAGGATAGAGAGGGGGCCATTTTGGGAAATTGGTTTAAGCAGGGATCTGGAGGATATGACTATGCTAAAGATCACCGGGATAGTTTTTGGACTTCTCAGCTTTCCATAGTTTATGATCACCTAGATCCAACCCAAATTAGATTCTCAATTGGGGATTATAATGGTAAACCGGCTCAGTTTGGGGTGGCTGGAAATACTCCTGATCCGGCAACAGTAGATAAAAATTCAGGCTTGGTAAAATACGAACTTGTTTCATACGCTTATTCTGGTTCAGATAGCATTCCCTGGGATCAGCAGACTCCAATAAAAAATATCCAGGGGAAAAATCAAACCCAAATTCAGGGGGTTGTACTCGTACAGATGCAAGAGGACAGAAAAATTAAATTTGAATCATTCCCGGGTAAAAGAGCGGATCAAGTTTCAGGGTTTAGCGAAAAAGCAATAACTTATGAAAGATGAGCTTTAATGGTAAAAACAGCTTGTCATCTTTGATTAATTTCAACGTATTTCTTGAAGTGATAAAAACAGAACGAAAACCCGTCAAAAAAGGATACAAGACCAAGTAAATTTGTACCTACCCCTAAGCTGGAAGAGAAAGCTATTTGTGCCTCAAACTTTTTTCCTGCAAACCTTACATTGACTTTGTGAACATAAGCAGGAATTTGTGAACCATCACCAACAGTAAAGAAAATTTTTCTTCCATTCTCAAGCTTTAAACCTAACAGCTCTGCGTGGTCTGAGTGGAAAACACTATAGCCTGCGCCAGAATCTATATAAGCATGGAATTCAATCCATTCTCTACTCTTTGTTTGAATTTCAAGTGGAACAATAGGCTCATTATCAATATAGGGGAAAGTCATACCAGAAGATACTTGTCTTCTTTTCTGGGAACTGCAAAAATACTAATTTTTTTATTGGGATATTTCTTTTTGGCAGATTCATAAGCAATAGTAGCATCAAAAGATGCAGCGATCACCTTTCCTTCGACAATAGCCACCCTTTTACCAGGATATTTATTAAAGATAATTGTGGGAATTTTTGCTTGTTTCATATTAAGTCTATTTTAACACTGGATTAGATCTTTACGCAATCTATGCTGCCTTCTCTGAACCAATTACCGATGAGTTTTCCATCAATATCATAATCTATTTTTCCTCCAACAGGTAAAGCAATTCTTAGCGATTTGGCTAAAAGCTGTGATTTTACAGGTTCGTCAAAATAATCAAAAGTATCTACTGTGAGTAGCATAGTGGATTTTGTGATAAAATACGCCAATGGAAGAAAGACCCCATCTTGATATTGCCCAAAGAATAAGAGAAACACTTCCCAGGGGAAAAACAGGGCTATTGTTTATGGGTGCCTACCATGATGTTGGCTCATATCTTGGTAATAACTTCCAAGTGTCCACACGCCAGAGATGGTCAGCAGCGCCTTGCCGGAGGTAATACGAAGCTTCTATGGCTTGGGAAGGAGAGAAAATGAATCATCCTGAACGAAGAATAAGATCAATCCCCCCGCGGACTTCACTTGATGCATATAGAGGAAGAGTTGCTATCCGAATCAACGGAGGCAGTTTACTTGGAGGTGTTACAAGGGTATCCCGGGAGCCGACAGCCGGAGAATTGAGCAGAGAACCGGACTGGAGGCAAACAGTAGCCAAACAGGTCTTTCAAAAACCGCCAGGGCGGGAAAAGGCAAGACCCCATCCGCCTTACGAAGGGGATAGAAAGATTGGATGGCAGGCGGAGGTTATTGATGATTATAATGGCAAGGGAGACTTGGGATTAATCTTGCAATTTGCCGGAATTGAACTTGCCGGGACGCCTTTTCTAAGAGGCAGACGCGATTATGGACCAGACAGCGCTGTTTTTTATGCTCAGATAGGCTATAGAAATAGAATCGCCAGTTTAATCCTTGCTACCAGAGGAGACATCTTCGAATCCCAAATTGTCCCGGCTCAAATGGATGTCAACCCCTTTTTCCAAGAGGAATTACACCTTCCTCAATTAACCACAACTCATAATCCCACAAGTATGACCGTATCTCAAAATAACGGGTTGGTTACTGTCGGCTATAATCCACGTACCTACTAGGTAATTCTTTCCCAAAAAGTCCTAAAATTTGCATTTATCCTTAGGTTTGAAGCTATTCAACCCCTGGGGTTGGAAGCTTGGAAGCTACTAATAAGCCGAAGGGCTATTGCCCTGAGCTTGTTTACCCGAAGTTGAATCGGATGGGCCGAAAGGGTAAAATTTGCTTATGAGCGACTTAGTTATTGGTAAAGGCAAATTAGTTGGGAAAGGGGTTTATGCAGGTAGAGATCTCAAGAAGGGTGAAGTTGTCGCTAAATATAATATTAAACCAATAACTAAAGAAGAATATAAAAATTTACCGAGAAGTGAAAAAAGATTTACTCATGCACATTGGGGACAAATATATCTTTATTTAGAACCAGATAGATATGTCAATCATTCAAAGAATCCAAATACATACCAAGATTTAAAAAACAAATGTGATATTGCCTCAAGAGATATTAAAAAGGAAGAGATGATTACTTGTGATGCTACTAAGGACAATATCTAATCTGGAAATTACCCACAAAAAAGAGTTTTTGGAGGTGGGGAGGGATTAGTAAGTAGGTAGTAAGTAGTATGTATTAAGGTTTAAAGTTATTTAAACTGCACTGACAGGGAAGTATTTAGAGCAGCAGCCAGCCTTTTAAGGAGTGATAGAGAAGGAGTAGTCTGCCCGCTTTCCACTCTGGAAATAACAGATTGTCTGGTTTTAAGCTTTTTGGCAAGTTGAGCTTGTGTTAAGCGTTTTTTTACTCTTGCCAGAATTAAAGCCCTGGCAATTTCATATTCAAGCTTGGTTTCTTTCCAAGCTTTTCTTACTTCAGGATCTTTCATTAATATTTTTCTGTGTGTTTCCCAATTCATCATAATGAAATAATAATATCACAATATTATGATATTTTCAAGAGTTAATTTTAGCGTGATTTGTAATCATTTAGTCTATTAATTGCTGTTTTTAGATCCTTTTTATTTGTTTACTTGTTTCGTAGTAAATAATCTTCCACTTATTTTCCACAAATTCAGTTTAGCATAAGAAGGAAATTAACTTTAGAGTTTTTGGATGTGTGGGTGATTTTGTAAAAAGTGTTACAGTAAAGTTAATGCTCAAAATTATTTTGGCTGCTGTAGTACTTGGAATTATTGGAACCGCTGTTTTTTTGAATTACAATTCTGATAAACCCAAGACAGAAATTCTACATAGTAACAAAGTAAGTGGTCAGGATGAACCACCTCTTAAATTAAAAAGTATTGGGGTAAACTTTAAGGATTTTAAATTTACTAAAGAAAAACTGCAGTTTAACAGGTTGTTTATGGGTTATGGCTTTTTTATCCCTGCCAGTAGTGCATCAGCTGATAAGAAAAACCCCCAACCTACCTTTATTCTACCCTTGGGTACAAAAGTTCGATCTTTAGTGGATGGAGTAGTGGTTGCTATACCCACTGTTTGGAGTGGAGACTTTTCTGTGATGGTGGGAACAGGGGATGAAAAAAGTCCATGGAGGTATGAAACAGAACATGTGATAAATGTAGTAGTTAAAGTTGGAGATAAGGTCAAAGCTGGGCAGATTATTGCAGAGGTAAGCGATTTTGATAAAAGTGCTCCAGAGGGATTTGGGGCAGTGGAGATCAGACACTTTACAATGATACAACTATTCCAGGTTGCTTAATCCTTGATCCAATTGAAGGTTAACTATATCTTTTTTGTTCAGGCTATTTCTTTTCCCGAGGTAAAATTAAAACAATCAACCTGATGAGAATTACGGCTGCTGCAAAGTAAAAAGTAATCTTACCCAATAATCTTTTTATTACCAATACTCCATTAATTTGCTCCATCAGATAAAAATGCAAAACAGCTAATATTAAAGCTGCATAGCTGGTGGTTTGGATTATCTTCCAAACCCTGGGACTTAAGCCTTGCATTGCTTTTTTATTTGAGGTTAGGGTAACAAGCAATAATACTCCGCCTGCCAAAAGGCCACTCAACAGTCCGCCAAATTTAGGGTTGCCCGGGTCAATAATTGCCAGAAAATTAAATTTATAATAGAAAATAACCACCAAACTTAAATGAAGAATCAGGAATAAAAAGCTGGAAATTCCCCAAAATTTACGGTGAGCTTTTAAAATATCCAAAGCAGGGAAGAATCTGGCAATGGGGCCTACTGCCAAAGTCAATGCCAACAAAGAAATGGCTACCAAACCGCTGGTTTTGACCATTTCGGATGGTGAAAATTTGCCAAAGTTATAAAAATAAAAATAGAGAAGAGATAGACTTACTGGTACTCCCCAGTCCAAGAAATATTGGATTATATTTTTATCTTCCGAATAATGATATGGGTGGGTTTTCATATATTAACTATATCATCTTCTTTATTTTTACCAATAAAATATATGATCCAAATCATATATTTATAAATATTTGTATAATATCCAGACAGTGGATATAAATATACAAAAAAAGTTAGACAGTTTCTTTAATAAATACAAAATCCAAAAATACAAAAAAGGAGAGATATTAATCAGGGCAGATGATGAACCCTCAGGAGTTTTTTACCTTAAAGAGGGGATTGTTAAAATGTATGCTATTTCCTCAAATGGTGAGGAATTAACGATTAATATATACAAACCTATCTCTCTTTTCCCCATGTCTTGGGTATTTAATAGTACTGAAAGTCACCACTACTATGAAGCTATGACTTCTGTAACTGTTTGGAAATCTTCTAAAGAAGAGGTTCTAAATTTTCTTCAAAAAGAGCCTTCAATACTGCTCGATCTTTTAAAAAGAATATATCGGGGTTTAGAGGGTTACTTTATGAGAATGGAATATTTAATGAAGGGTAATGCTCAAGACAGGGTCATAACCGAACTTCTTATTTATGCCAGAAGGTTTGGAGAGAATCAAGGAAATGCCCGGGAAATAAAAGTTAAGCTTACTGAAAAGAATTTAGCTTCCCAATCAGGTATTGCCAGAGAAACAGTTTCAAGGGAGGTACAAAAGTTAAAAAAAATGGGCCTGCTAACTTTTCAAAAAAGCACCTTCATTATAAATGATCTACAAAAACTGGAGGCAGAATTATTAAATTAGATTGCTTTAATTACCTTCACCCCATCTTGTTGTCTTGGTAAGTTTGGAATAATTTTTGAAAGGGATGAGTTAGGAAGAATTATCCATTCTAGACCACCTACACCTGTGGTGTAAGATATGGATTATTTAAAAAGGATCTTCTCTACTAAAATTTTTAAGACCAAACTTCGCTATACGGTTTATCATGAACAGGTCAATTATGATATGGCAACAATTATGGGAATTGCTAAAGCAGTTCACTTCAAAGAACCAAAAGAATATACAACTTTGGTTTATGTTGATGGTTTATCTAAAACTAAAAGGCAAGAATATGGCAGCGAACTTAGAAAACTAGGTGTCCCCACAAGAAAAGTCCAAGGAGTAACTAGAGATGAGAATAATTCTTTAACCAGATTGGCTGATGCTATAGCTGGATTCGTTCGGGATGTTTTGGATGAAGAAGGGGAAGATATGGAGAAGCTTTTTAAAGAGGCTATCAAAAATGAGAGTTTGATTAAAGTCTGAATAAAAAAACCACCCACAAAGGGGTGGTAGAACCTAGTCTTGCGACAGCTTACCGATACGGCCAGTCTTCGGTTCGATTTGGATACATATTACCACAGATTCCGGAAAAATGCAAATTTTGAAGCAGCAATAAAGTAACTTCTTATATAAAAGAACCATCTGGTGCATTAATGAAGCTTATTGGAGATAATATTATAGCCCTACAAACGGCAGGTTTATTGGTGTTTTAAATTTATCAATTTCCTTATCAAGTTTTTTGCAAGTTTCAAACTAGAAACAAGTAGAATATAATCTCCAAATATGGTCAAGGTAGGGATAGTGGGATTACCAAATGTGGGAAAAAGTACGTTATTTAATGCTCTTTTGAAAAAGAGGGTGGCTCTTTCTGCAAATTATCCTTTTGCCACCATTGAACCAAATACAGGAGTAGTTGCTGTGCCAGATCCTAGACTACAAAAACTAGCAGAACTAACTAAAGATGAAGAGAAGATGAGTGATCTGCCTCCAATTGTTCCAGCAGTTGTGGAGTTTGTGGATATTGCAGGATTAGTAAAAGGGGCTTCCAAGGGGGCAGGGTTAGGCAATAAGTTTTTATCACATATTAGAGAGGTTGATGCCATAATTCATGTTTTAAGAGACTTTGAAGATAATAATATTATCCGGGAAGGTTCAGAAAATCCAAAAAGCGATAGAGAAACAATAGAAACAGAATTAATACTAGCTGATATAGAAACAATTCAAAAACTGATAGATTTTGCAGAAAAGGAATTAAAATTCTCTAAAGATTTATTAGATCCTAAAAAGTTAGAGATTTTAAAAAAGATTAAAGAGGATTTGGATAAAGGTATTTATATTGGTGATAGTTTAATTAAAACATCCGAAGTGCTTGATGAGAGGATTCAGGATTGGATTTCTAAACTACCTCTTTTATCTACCAAACCAGTTTTATATGTGTTTAATATTGCAGAACAAGAATATGCTTCAAGATTAAGATTAGAAATAAGAGATGATGAAATGGTAATTTCTGCCAAAATTGAGGAAGAATTAGTAGAATTAAGTGAAGAAGAAAGGATAGAGTACTTAAAAGAATTAGGTATTTTGGAAACAGGTTTAGAAAGACTAATTAAAAAAGCCTACAATTTATTGGGGCTTGCTTCATATTTAACATCAGGGAAAAAAGAAGTCAGGGCCTGGACTATTAAGGAAGGTATGAAAGCGCCACAGGCTGCTGGAGTAATTCATACTGATTTTGAGAAAAAATTTATCAGGGCAGAAGTCATAGAATATGAAAAATTAATAGAAGCAACTTCACATGTGCAAGCCAAACAAAAAGGTTGGGTCAGAACAGAAGGTAAAGACTATCTTGTTAAAGATGGAGATGTGGTGGAGTTTCTAATTGGTGGGTAATCTTTGATTGAGATGAAAAAATGGGATTTTTTAAATATCTTTCTTTTAACCCTTACTATTCCTTTATTTTTCTATAAATTAGGACAATCATCTTTGGGTAGTTGGGATGAGGCCTGGTACGGCGATGTCGCAAGAACACTGGTAAAAACAGGTGATTTATTTCACCTGAAATTTAATGGATATACTTTCTATGATCAACCACCTGGAGGGATCTGGATTACTGCTACGTTTTTTAAATTATTTGGCATATCAGAACTTACAGCCAGGTTATCTTCAGCAATTTTGGGATTGTTTTCCTTGTATTTAATTTATATCTTAGGAAAGGTACTTTTTAATAGGCTGGTGGGTTTAGGATCTGCTTTTGCTCTTGGTTCTAGTTTTTGGTTTCTAAGCCGGGCCAGATCCGGGAATTTGGATATTCCCCTGGTATTTTTTCTGCTGCTTACTTTGTACTTAGCTATAAAAGCTTCCCAAAATAGGAAATTTTTTATCCCATTTTGTATCAGTTTTGCTTTTGCCCTTATCACTAAATCTCTTTTGTCCTTTGCTATTTTACCCAGTTTAGTAATAATTTTTTGGGGAAGTAAGAAATATAAAATTAAAGACTTTTTTATATTTCTTTTTTCAGCACTTTTTTTGTATGTAGTTTGGTTAGTACAATTATACTTACAGGATCCTTTTTTACTTTATAGACATTTTTTTCTTAGTCTGCGTGGATCAACGCTTCAGAATAATTTTTTCCACAGTTTTCAATTATCTCAAAACTATCTACATAACGGGATAGGTAAGTGGTATTATCCTGGGATTTTAGGGCTACTTATCGGGCTTTTTTTACGCCAAAAAAGGTTTCTGATACTAATTGTTTTTTTTATTTCTTACTCCATGCCTTTTCTTTTTTCAAAAGAGGTGCAGATTTGGCACTTAATTCCTTTGTATCCTTTTTTAATTTTAATGTTTTTTGGGGGAATATATGTAATTTTCTCTAAATTATCCAGAAAATTTGCTTATGTTTTTATTTTATCCTTCGCTATCTATTATTCTTTTATCCAGTTTCGGGCTGCCTGGTATCAGTTTATAGATATCCCACCCTATATTTCTGATGAAGATATTTTATCCAGGGAGGCTGCCAAATATGAGGGTAAGATTGTAATTGATGGGGATTTTGACCCAGCAGGAGCTTTTTATTCAGGGAGGGCAGTTAGAAAATTACTTGATCCCTCTTTAAAGCATTTTATTGATACTCAGGATAATTTCTTGCTGATAACCAATACCTGGAGATTGGAAGGACAAAAAATAGACCCTAAAACTTATGAGATTATAAAGCAGGATCGGGACAAGGTATTAGTGAGAAAAAAATAGTTAATTAAATATGTTGCCGAATAATACCAGATATTACCTATTATTTATTCTGAATTGCTACCTATTATAGGTACTGCTACAATACCAAATTATGTTTGCTGAATTTAATCCTGCAAAAAGACTTGACAGTGTGGTTGATTTAAAAATTGTTCCAGGTTTTGCTGACCGATTTAAAGCAGCAGTTGTAAATGCAGATCCTTTTGTAATCTATACACATGAAGCTCAAGCTGATGGTGCAGCAGCTGCTGTTGTAACAGAATATTTAGTGCGACTGGCTGGGGAAACAAACAGGGTGCCGCGTTTGAGAGGTTTTGTAATGGGTGCTGCCAGGTCCATGGTTGATGGACAACAAGGTCGAAAGCTACAGGTGGCATATCATGTATTTAATTTATTATTTTCGGCAAGAGGGTTGAAAGTCTATCCCTTTACTAGGGAAGAAGATGTAGCACAGTACAGAATGAGTAGAGATAACTTACTATCTGAATTAAGGCCAATGGTCAAGAAAATGAAGCAGGGTTACCCACCTGCTATATTAGCTACAGGTTCTGTAGAGGGAGGACGGCATGACAGGGGTTGTGATCCAGAGGACATTCATGGGCTGCAAAGACTTACTGATGATGATATTCTAACTATGGCTAGGAAACTAAAAAAAGTAAATGGGGATAGAGAAATCGTACTTATTCTAGTTGGATTGCATGGAGGATTTAGATTGCAAAGTCCGAATAGAGATAAAAGATATGTTACCAAAGAAGGGTTGGCAACTTTTTTGGGATTACCAGAAAGATTTATACCTCATACTAAAATGGAAGCAAGTGTAGGAACAATCATAGGAGGAAATCAAATGGTTGATAGGTTTGGAAGAGACTGGATGAAAGCTGATAAGGATAAAGATGAAGTTCGGCGTAAGCAAAGAGTTCAAGAGATTAATGACTTTATAATGGGACATGCTGCTTTGCTGATTCCACCTCATGCCCGGGGTGCTTATTCACACGCTATTGAACTTTTGACCCCTTCTTAGTACAATACCCACAATGAATTCATATTATTTAACACTGGTGTTAAAAACAGATTTAGAAGAGGCAGTGAGGAAGACTCTTTTAGATGCTATGGTTAAAAAATTAACAGGGGAAGATGGAAAAGTGGAAAAAGAGGATCTTTGGGGAAATAAAGATTTAGTCTACCCAATAAAAAGACAAACTAAAGGCTATGTTGCACACTTTGAAATTTCAGCTGATCCTAAAAATGCCAAAACTCTGGACAATGTTTTAAAAGCAGAAGAAGATATCCTTAGGTATTTGCTAATCAGACGCTAGATTATGGCATCAAGATCTTGGAATAGAGTAGAATTAATAGGCAATTTAACTGAG
>Ga0209515_10002120_pt1 | contig 31238 bp, 21 predicted proteins | sample Subgroupgradi54m_FD_187454 | JGI IMG/M metagenome (GOLD analysis project Ga0209515, IMG submission 187454) | Subsurface groundwater microbial communities from S. Glens Falls, New York, USA - GMW60B uncontaminated upgradient, 5.4 m (SPAdes)... ... | reverse complement strand
TCCGATCTATTAATTGGCTACATGATTAAGACGAAAGAAGATAAAAAAACAATTTATGAAATTTTGATTTTTATAATTGTTTATATTCTCGTTTTATGGACTGATAGATCTTATAAAAATTATATTTCATTTAGTTTTTTAGCCTTAATTATTGCTTCTTGGTTATATAATTTACATTCTAAAATTCAATATAAAAAAGGAAATTCCAACTATCTGTTTGTTCCTTCTGAGAATGATAAATATTTTAGGAATGCATCTGTTGTGATCGGGACAGCTTTATTAATTTTTACATTAATTTATGCTTTCATCACAAAAAATTTCAATCATATTAAGATTGTGACTATTATAACTGGAGCAATAGTTGTTTTAAATGGACTGTTTTATTTACCTAAAGGAATGATTAAAATTAAATCCAACTTTATCGATATCACAGGGTTAAAACATGAAATAGATCAAAATGATTTATTACAAATTGAAATTTTATCAACTAGAATAATTATAACAGATATCCATAATGAAAAAATAGAATTGGACGATTTTAATATTGATAAAAATTTAGCTGAATTGATCGAAAATTATATCATAGCTAACAGAACTAACTCGGCTTTTCACATCATAAATAGATTTAAAACAAAATCTTTTTAGTTAACAATTTGTTAAAGAATTATTTTATTAACTTTTTATTGTTAAATTGCAACTAATTTGCTATTTTTCCGTCTAAAGTATTAACATGAAGATAATTGGAATTGTACTTTTTGTTTTGTTTTTAAATTGTTCTTTTGGACAATTGGTAACGAGTACAGCCCAAAGTCCAACTGGTTTGGTTCAAAATGTATTATTAGGACCCGGAGTTACCGTTTCAAATATAAATTATTCTGGTGCTGCAGCTGCAATTGGTTCATTTACAGCTGCAGGAACAAATTTAGGGATTTCTTCAGGAATTGTAATGACAACAGGTACCGTTTTGAATAATGGAAACGGACCCCAAGGACCAAACAATTCATCTGGCTCAGGCTTTGATAACAATTCTCCTGGCTATGCAGGATTAACAGCATTATTAAATAATACAACAACTAAAAATGCAGCAATTTTACAATTTGATTTTATACCATATTCGGATACCGTCCGCTTTAAATATGTTTTTGGATCGGAAGAATATCCAGAGTATGTAAACGAAGGATTTAATGATGTTTTTGCTTTCTTTATTTCAGGACCTGGAATTCCTGGAGGTCAACAAAATATTGCTGTATTACCTGGTGGAACTCCTGTAACTATTGATAATGTAAATGCAGGATTAAATAGTGGTTATTTTGTAAATAATGGAGATGGTACTCAATCACCCTATAATTCTTCTGTTAATTACATTCAATACGATGGTTTTACGAAAGTATTAGAAGCTGTTTCAAAAGTTCAATGCGGACAAACATATCATTTAATTATTGCAATTGCTGATGCAGGAGATGGTCTTTGGGATTCTGGAATGTTTTTAGAAGCGAATAGTTTAAATTCTAAAATACCTGTTGATGCTGCTTACTCTTTGTCTTATGTTGCTTTTCCCTCTACGCCAAACGTTATGGCTGAAGGATGTGTTTCAAGCACTGTTACTTTAACGAGATCTGGAAATATTTCTGCTCCTTTAACAGTTCCGGTAAATGTTTCGGGAACAGCAATAGAGGGTGTAGATTATTCGAATATTGCTAATTCAGTTACTTTTCCTGCTGGACAATCTTCTGTTCAATTTACTTTTAATACAATTGCTGATGTATTAGTTGAGGGTGTCGAAACAGTTATTCTAAGTTTTCCAATTACAGACCCTTGTGGAAATGTAAATCCCATTATTATTAATTTAGGAATTGATGATATTCAACCCGTTTCATTAATTGTTGAGAGTTCAGGTGTTCTTTGTCCTGGAGATCAATTAGAAGTTGTCGCTACTGTTTCTGGTGGTTCAGGTCCGTATGTTTATTTATGGGCAACTGGTGAAACTACGTCTTCCATTTTTGTTACTCCTTTAGGTACAGCTACTTATACATGTACTGTGACTGATAATTGTTTGCAACAAACAGTAACAGCATCTGGAGTTGTTACTGTTCCTATATATCTTCCTTTAGTTTTGAATGAAACACCTGATATTACTGAAATTTGTCCTTATATTTCTGCAATTTTAGAAGCAAATGCCAGTGGTGGTGCAGGAAATTATACATACGTTTGGACTGCAACTGAAATTGCACCAATGGGAACTGATTCTATTCAAGAAGTAATTCCTTTTACAACAACTGGTTATACTGTTGAAGTAACTGATCAATGTGGAGAAACACAAATTGCGTACATTCTTTATACAATTACAAGTCCACCTTTATTGTTAGAAATGACTCCAACAGTAGAAATTTGTCCGGGTGATTCAATTCAAATATCAGTCATTGCTACTGGTGGTGTTGGAGATTATACGTATGCTTGGAAACCAAATGGAGAAACATCAACAACTATCTGGGTGAAACCGTCATCGAATTATACCTATGAAGTTTCTGTTGCAGATTCATGCAAAACATTTACTGTAGAAGGAACAACAACTGTAAATATTGTTGCTCCAAAGGCTGATTTCACAGTTTCCAGTCATACTGTTTTTGAAGATTTACCGATTACATTTCAAAATTTGACAACTAATGGAGCTACTTATCAGTGGGATTTTGGAGATGGTCAAAGTTCAACTTTGGTTCATCCAAATAATACGTTTGACGAACCTGGGATTTATAATATTCAATTAATTGCTACTGATTTAAAGGGCTGTATCGATTCCATTACGAAACCTATAACCATTCAAGAAGAATATTATGTTTTTATTCCGAATGCTTTCACACCAGACAAGGATAGAAATAATAATTATTTCACAGCTAGTATGATTGGAATTAAAGAAGTAGATGTTCAGATTTTTAACCGTTGGGGTGAATTAATATTTTCTGCAAATGAGCTTAATTTTAAATGGGATGGTAAATATAAAATGTCAATGTCACCAGATGGTATTTATACCTATAAAATCAAATGCATTACAGATTCAAATATTGTGTTAAATTATTTGGGACATATTTCATTATTAAGATAATTTACAGGGCAAATACAACTTTGAGTTTTTATCTACAGATTTGCGCAGAGTATTTTCACAGAGTGCCACAGAGTTCAAGAATCTAAACACAAAATCTCCTATGTTTAATAAGATAACTAATATATTTCAAGGTCGTTGCAAAAGTCATAAATTGAGGCATGATTAAAATTTTACTCCGCAGTTTACATTTGTAAATGAGGAAGTAAAACTTTAATTATAACGAAGAGTTAAGAATTTTACATCAACCTTAAAGAGATTTTGTTCTTCCTCCATCTACAGGAACGTTTATTCCGTTTATATAGGATGCTGCTGGAGAAGCTAAAAAGGCTATTGCTGAAGCAATTTCTTCAGGTTGAGCAATTCTATGCATAGGTGATTCAGCAGCCATTTCTGCAAAAACAGAATCAACTGTTTCATTTAATTGTTTCGATTTAATTTCTGCAAGAGTTTGTAATCTATCTGTATTGGTTGCTCCTGGTAGAACGTTATTGACAGTAATGTTGAACTGACCTAATTCATTAGCTAATGTTTTACTCCAACTTGCAACAGCTCCTCGAATTGTGTTCGAAACACCAAGATTATTTAAAGGTTGTTTTACACTTGTTGAAATTACATTTATAATGCGTCCGTATCCTTCTTCTATCATAATTGGATAAAGTGCTTGTACCATAATATGATTACAAATCAAATGTTGATTAAAGGCATCTGTGAATTCAGATATTTCAGCATTTCTAATTGGTCCGCCTTTTGGTCCACCTGTGTTATTGACAAGAATATGAACTTTATTCGAATTTGAAACCCATTTAGTCATTGTTTTTTTCAAAGCAACTGGATTAGAAAAATCAGCAATTATATAAGAATGATTTTGTCCTTCACGTATATCTAATTCTTTCAGAGTTGATTTTAATTTATCTTCATTTCGTGCTACAAGAACTACTGTTGCCCCCATTTTTGATAATTCTTGAGCTGATGCTTTTCCTATTCCTTGCGTGCTTCCACAAACGACAGCAATTTTATCTTTTAGTTGTATATTCATTCGTTTAATTTTTTTAGCGAATTTACTGTTATTTTTAATGATAGGCTAACAAGATGTTAAAATTTAACTTAAAAGTCAATTATGTTAAATTTCCTTTTTACTTTTAGAAAAAATTTGAAATATGTTAGCGCCTTTTAATTTACAAAAATGGATTGACGATAATCGTGATCTTCTTAAACCACCAGTTGGCAATAAATGTTTATATAAGCAAGCAGGTGACTTTATTGTGATGATTGTTGGAGGTCCAAATGCACGAAAAGATTATCATTTTAATGAAAGTGAAGAGTTATTTTATCAAATTGAAGGTGATGTAACAGTTCGTGTTCAGCTTGATGGCGCGGCGAAAGATATTCAAATTAAAGAAGGGGAAATGTTTTTATTACCTGGAAACATTCCTCACTCTCCAATTAGGGGCGAAAACACTGTTGGATTAGTCATCGAAAAGGTAAGAAAAGGAACAAATTTAGTTGACGGTTTAATGTGGTTTTGTGATAAATGTAATCATAAATTGCATGAATATAAATTCCCATTGGAAGATGTAGAAAAAGATTTTTTATCTCGTTTCAAAGATTTTTACACTTCAAAAGATCTTCGTACTTGTGATTCATGTGGAAATGAAATGGAAGTAGACGAACGTTTTATTTAATAGCTTTAATAGGGTGTGAAATTGGAAGAAAATCTGATTTTACACCAACTATTCCTCATAATAATTCTCAACCTCAATCTTAATCTAAACCCTTACCTCAATAAATTAACATGTCCTACTAATTCTTTTGTATGACTATTGAAATCTGTGTAAGTTAACTTCCAAGTATAAGTACCATCTTGACATTTTTTACCATTGTAATTTCCATCCCATGATTCCTCAAGTGAGTTCATTGTATATATCAATTCTCCCCAACGATTAAAAATCATCATTTTAAAAGTTTTGATATTTCCTCCTTTTGCTTGAAAAAATGAATTGAAATATTCATCTGGAGTAAAAGTATTTGGAACATAAACTACACCGTCGTAAAATAAATTGACAAAATCACTCGCTTGACATCCATTTACGTCTGTATAGGTAACAGTATAAATGAAATTTTGATCAGGATTAGCAATCGGATTTAAACAATTTGTACAACTTAAATATTCGGAAGGTGACCAAATATAAGTTCCAGGAGTTGTACTCGAGGCGCTCAATTGTACTTCATCTCCAAAAAAAGCATATATATCAGGACAAGTTTGAATAAGTGCATTTGGAAAAAGATCTACAAAAACAGAATCATCATCCGTACATCCAAATTGATCAGTTCCAATTACATAATAATAAGTTGGAACAGTTGGGGAAACCGTGATAAATTGTAATGAAGGATTTGCTATCGTTGAAATGGGTGACCAAGTATAAGTTAAACCACCTAAAGCCCACAATCTTGCTGTTTTATTAGGGCAAATAATTGTGTCGTTTCCAGCAGTAATTACGGGGAAAACGACATCAACATAAACACTATCAAAAGCATTTCCACAAGCGTTTGTAAAAGTACAATTGTATTGGAAATCGTTTGGAGGATTTACGATTACATTATCACCAATAATTGTATTGATATTAATATTGGGCGACCACAAATACGTTTCAGCCCCACTTACTTGTATAGTGTAAGGAGAATTTAAACACATGGAAACAGTATCCGGCATTATTGGAGTTGGAGGATCATAATAAACAGAAATAGTAACGGTGTCATTTAATGTGCATCCATCACTTGTGGTGATTTCTACAGCATATTGAATTGTTGTCGTTGGAGTAGAAATAGGGGTTCCAGAAGTTGTACTATTTAAAAAAGTGGCAGGTGACCAAACATAATTTATCCCTCCAGTTGCAAACAATTGAACGTTATTTCCGATACAAATTGATGTGTCTGAAGATATTGTACTATTTGGGTCATACACAATTAAGGTTATAAATAAAGTATCCGATCCACAACTATCTGAAACAATTACGGTAAAAAGGGTAGTCGTATCAATGATCGCAATAGGAGTTGCACTTAATGGATTATCAAGTACATTCGCTGGTGTCCAACTGTAATTTGCTCCTCCAAACGCTTCTAATTGATAAGGTGTATTAGGACAAATAGGGGAAGGAGGATCTACGACGCTTCCTTGAAAATCTCCGATAACTATTTCAAATAACACTGAATCTGCACTAAAACAATCATTTGAATCTGAAACAATAAGCTGAACACTATAAGTTCCAGGTCCTGAATAATAATGTATAGGATTTATTTCATCAGAAGTCGTGTTATCACCAAAATCCCAGAAAAAAGTATTTCCATTTGCGCTACTATTATTAAAAATTACTGGATCAGGCATGCAAATTAAAGGATCTGGATCTCCAATAATAGGAATGATTTTATTTAATTCAAATTTAAAGGCTGCTAAATTACAATTCGAGCTCATATTTTGGGGACCGATTACTCCTGGAGTCGTAGTGAATCCGAAATCATTTCCTCCACACGCGCCACAAACGGCATGATAAATCCGTCCTGTTTTATCAAATCGACTTGTTCCTCCATCCACATGATTAAAACTATTATCCATTCCTCCCATGAATGTAGCATATTTCAAAAAAGCAGCATCTTGATCTAAAACAGCAATATAAAAATTACTACCGTTTGTTGAAGATTGAAATGCATCAGCCGTAGTTTGAAAGCCATTTGATGAACTATATAATGCTTGATTTCCAAATGAAGAATTAACAGTTCCTCCCCAACCTGAAAGATAAATGTCATAACAGTCCGAAACCAAAAAAGCGGTTGGTGATATTTCTGGATGACCAGTTCCTGCCCCAATCATAGTTGTCCAAAGAATATTCGTTAAATTGGTTGAATATTTCCGTATAAATTGTCCTGAGTTAGCTGTTCCATATAACCCCGCTGAGATTGGCCAATCACTTTCAGATTGACCAAGAACATACACATCATCATTTTGATCTAATTGAACAAAATAGGCTTGATCGTATTCTGACATCCCCATAAAAGTTCCATCTACTATAATTCCAGTTGCACCATTAAAATGAGCTAAAAATCCATCTGAAATTCCTCCATTGAAAGATAAATCATTTCCAATTAAGAAAGGTAAGGTGTTTGAATTCGTTCCACCTGCGACATAAACTCCACCAGTTGAAGAAAGTTGTACAGAATTTCCTGTTTCATTTCCACTTCCGCCAAAATAAGTTGACCAAGATATGTTTGTTAAGGTTGAATTCATTTTAAAAACAACGGCATCTTGGGTTCCATTTAATGATCCTTGTGCTGCGTTCACTGTTGGAAAATTGGAAGATTGAGTGGTACTGGAAACATAAATAAATCCATTTCCCCCATCTATTATTTCTCCTCTAAATGGGTCTCCGTAATTGTAATTTAATGTCCCAATATTTACACCGTCTGTTCCTGTTCCTCCTACATACGTTGAAGCCATTAAACTTGCTCCGTTTGCACTCAGTTTAGTCACAAAAATATCTGAACCACTATAGTATAATTCATTCTCTGTAATAGGAGGACCACCATTGAAACTGTTATCGTAAGCACCTGCTGATATAGGAAAATTTGGAGATGAGGTTACCCCCATTATATATAATTCTCCTCCTGAACCAGAAACCAAACTATGCGGTGCTTCGTTGGAATTTCCACCAAGATAGGTTGAATAAATCATTGCAGTTCCAGTCGCATTAAATTTAGTGATAGCAACATCAAATCCAGGTATGGTACCTCCATTTAAAAGATAACTTTCACCTCCGTTAAAAGAAATGTCGAATACTCCAGTTGTAGTTGGATAGTTGCCACCGTCGTTAAAAACAATTCCTCCAGCACATAGATTACCTTGTGAATCAGGTGTTGCTGTCATTCCCCAATTGTCAGCTGTTGAACCAGTAAAAGTCGAGAAAGTTAAACTTGGATCAATAATCAATTCATTTTGATTGTCAAAACCTTCTGGAAATTCGAAGCTTATTGTGTTTCCAATTAAATGAAAATTAACTTCAACAAAGTGTTGTTTTCCATTAATAATATTCCAAGCTATAGGCTTCGTTTCAACAATTTCTCCAAATCTATTTTCAATATGTAAATTTCCTTCTTTGTCTATATAAACAGAAGTAGCTCCATTTATTTCATATTTTATTTGAGAAACATCTGTTGTTGGTTTAACTGAGAATGAATATTCAAATTTATCTGATTTTCCATTCAAATTTAAATGAATATTAGGATAAAAATTTTTCAATTGAACGGTATGAAAACTTTTTAATTTTGATTTCCATTTAGCTGGATCATTTCCTTGAAAATAATTTCTATAGAATTGAGAAGAGTCTGATTCAGTTAATTCACCTTGCCAAGAAGAACCCTTAAAAGTAGATTTTATGATGTGTGAATGTATGATTTTCGGTGCGTTCTCCAATTCATCTTTTTTACCTTCTGCATGATTATGAGACATTTGTTCTTTGAAATCATTTAATGAGTAGGTAAAACCATTTTTTTCCAGATACATTTCTCCACAATTTAGCTCAACTTTGTAAAGAATCGGTTTTTGCCATTGTCCACGATTTGGGTGTAGCCAAATACCGCCATCTTGCCCAAAAAGAGAGCATAGAATTATACAGAAAAAAGTAGCTAAAATTTGTTTCATGGACTTCGAAAATACAACTTTTTTTTAATCTATTAACTATCTATTAATCAATAAGTACGAATAACTAAAATAGTGTATCAATTTTAACGAAGTTTTTTCAAAAAAGTTGCTTTAAATTTCACTGAAAAAATTAATCTATTTTTTATCAATTTACCTTGTTTTAAAACATTAAATTTGCAATTCAATTTTCATTAAACAAGGTAATGAGCGACGCAATACAACACGAGTGTGGAATAGCACTTCTTAGATTAAAAAAACCACTTCAATTTTACGTAGATAAATACGGTTCAGCTTTTTATGGCTTAAAAAAACTGCATTTATTGATGGAGAAACAGCATAATCGTGGTCAAGATGGTGCTGGTGTTGCGAATATCAAATTTGACATGGCGCCTGGTGAACGTTATATTTCTCGTCAAAGATCAATTGATAGTAAACCAATTCAAGATATTTTTGATCATATTAATAGTCGTTTTAAACAAATTGAAGAGGAAAATCCTGCGTTGTTAAAGGATGTAGATTATTTGAAAAAAAATGCTGGCTTTACAGGTGAATTGTTTCTTGGTCACTTGAGATATGGAACTTTTGGAAGAAATTCAATTGAAAGTTGTCATCCTTTTTTACGTCAAAATAATTGGATGTCTCGTAATTTGGTTGTTGCTGGAAATTTTAACTTAACAAATGTGGATGAATTATTCGATGCATTAGTTGAAATTGGTCAGCATCCAAAAGAAAAATCAGATACAGTTACTGTATTAGAAAAAATCGGACATTTTTTAGATGTCGAAAACGATAGGTTATTAGACCAAATTAAGCCACAAGGATTAACAAATGTTGAAAAAAATAAATTTTTAGCTGAAAATATTGACATCGCTAAAATTTTGAAGAAAGCTTCAGAAAATTGGGATGGAGGCTATGCAATGGCTGGACTTTTAGGTCATGGTGATGCGTTTGTGTTGAGAGATCCATCTGGAATTAGACCTGCTTTTTGGTACGAAGATGAAGAGGTTTGTATTGTAACTTCTGAAAGACCTGTTATTCAAACAGCTTTTAATTTGAAATCGGAACAGATTCAAGAATTGAAACCGGGTCATGCGTTGATCATTAAAAAAAATGGTGAAATAACTGAAACATTAATCAACGAACCTTTAGAGAGAAAAGCGTGTTCATTTGAGAGGGTTTATTTTTCAAGAGGAAATGATATTGGAATTTACGAAGAACGTAAAAAATTAGGAAGTAACTTAGTTCCTCAGATTTTAAAATCAGTTGATTATGATTTAGATAATTCTGTTTTCTCTTTCATTCCAAATACGGCAGAAGTATCTTTCTATGGAATGTTGAAAGGATTAGAAAGTCACTTAGATGATAAAAAATACAATGCAATTTTGGGGTTAGGAGCTAATCCTTCTCCTGAAAAAGTAAAAGAAATTTTATATCAAAGAGCTCGAACTGAAAAGATTATCATTAAAGATGCGAAGTTAAGAACGTTTATTACACAAGATGATTCTCGTGATGATCTTGTAGCACATGTTTACGATATTACTTACGGAAGTGTAGTTGCTGGAAAGGATAATTTAGTCGTTATTGATGACAGTATTGTTCGAGGAACGACCTTAAAACAAAGTATTTTGAGAATTTTAGATCGTCTTGATCCAAAAAGAATTATTGTTGTTTCTTCAGCTCCTCAAATTCGTTATCCAGATTGTTACGGAATCGACATGGCTAAAATGGGTGATTTTATCGCATTTGAAGCGGCTATTCAATTATTAAAAGACAATGGAAAAGAACAATTGATTCAAGATGTTTACAAAAAATGCAAAGATCAAGTTCACTTGCCTAAAGAAGAAATTAAAAATTATGTAAAAGAAATTTACAGCGCTTTTACGGCGGAAGAAATTTCAGCTAAAATATCTGAATTATTGACTCCTCCTTCGTTAAATGCGGAAGTAGAAATTATTTATCAAACAATCGAAAATTTACACGATGCTTGCCCAAATAATACAGGAGATTGGTATTTCACAGGAAATTATCCAACGCCTGGAGGGAATAAAGTGGTAAATAAAGCATTCATGAATTGGGTGGAAGGTAAAAATGAAAGAGCGTATTAGTAAATTACAAATGGCAGATTACAAATTACAAATTGAAGATTTGAAACGTGAAAAATTTCACTTTATAATTGTTAGTTTTTTAATTTTTTTAGTTTGTCAATTTGAAATCTGCCAATTTGTAATCTGTAATTTGATTCAATGAAAAAACAAACCGCTGTATTTTTCTATTTATTGGGAGCTTATGTTGTCCTTCAATTTGCTTGGTGGGGTTTTCATTTGATTCAATTAACTGAAGAAGCGGGTGCCTCAAAAAGTGTGATTTCTAAGCGAGTTTTCATGATTATTAGCGAAGGAATGGTCTTTTTTTTAATCTTGATTTTAGGTCTATGGAAAATTAGAAGTTCATTCCGAAAAGAATTAAAATTTTCTCAACGTCAAAATAATTTTCTTCTTTCTGTTACGCATGAATTAAAAACACCTTTAGCTGCCAACAAGTTGTACTTACAAACAGTAGTAAAACGTGATTTAGATATTGCGAAAAGAAATGAATTAATTGAAAAAGCAATTGTAGAAAATCAACGGTTGGAAGCAATGATCGATAATATTTTAAACGCTTCTCGTCTAGAAAATCAAGTGATGCAATTGCACAAAGAGGTTTTTAATTTGACAGTATTACTTAAAGAAATTGCTGATCGTTTCAATAAAAGTTTACAACTGGATTTAATTCAACTCAATTTAGAAGAGAATGTCGAAATTGATGCGGATTTTTTCATAATTGAAACCACCATTAATAATTTGATTGAAAATGCATTGAAATATGCTGGACATCAAAAGAAAATACTTTTATATTTACAGAAGTCAAAAGAAGATAAAATAATTTTCGGGGTGAAAGATGAAGGTCCAGGAGTAGTTTATGAGTCTCAAAATGAAATTTTTAAGAAATTTGTTCGTTTAGGGAATGAGGAAACTAGATCTCAAAAAGGAACAGGATTAGGCTTATTTATAGCTGCTGAATTTATTCGTATTCATGGAGGGAGAATTGTGTATAAAGACAATAAACCTCAAGGATCAAATTTTGAAATAACTTTATAAAAGTCAATTGATTTGACTTAAAAAATATAGGATTTAATATACAGATATGAAAATGACAAAACATTTTGGACTTATTATTTTAGACGGTTGGGGAATTGGTGATAAATCAAAATCGGATGCTGTTTTTAATGCGAATACGCCATTTATGGATTCGTTATTAGCCAATTATCCAAATGCCCAATTGATGACTTGTGGAGAAGATGTAGGATTACCAGAAGGTCAAATGGGTAATTCTGAAGTTGGACACATGAATATTGGTGCAGGAAGAATTGTATATCAAGAATTAACACGTATCAACAAATCGATTCGAGAAGGTGATTTTTTTAAAAATCCAATACTGTTAGATGCAATCCGTACTGCAAAACAAAATAATGTTAGTTTACATTTAATCGGCTTGGTATCAAAAGGTGGAGTGCATAGTAATCAAGAACATATTTATGCTATTTGTAAATTAGCGAAAGAAGAAGGATTGAAAGATGTTTTCATTCATGCTTTTACCGATGGTAGAGATTGTGATCCTAAAAGCGGACTTGCATTTATTGAAGAATTAGAAAACGAAATCGGTAAAACGGTTGGTAAAATTGCATCAATTACTGGACGTTATTATGCAATGGACAGAGATAATCGATGGGAAAGAGTGAAATTTGCCTATGATGCAATGGTTAATGGAATTGGTAAAGCTTTTTCTTCTGCGAAAGAAGCGATTCAAAATTCGTATGATTCAGATAAAACAGATGAATTTATTGAACCTTGTATCATTACCGAAAATGGTTCTCCAATTGTGACAATTCAAGAGAAGGATGTTGTACTTTGTTTTAATTTTAGAACAGATAGACCACGAGAAATTTCTACTGTTTTAACACAACAAGATTTCCCAGAATTAAATATGAAGAAATTAGATCTTCATTATTATACTATGACCAATTACGATTCTACTTTTAAAAATGTAAAGGTATTATTTGAAAAAGATAATCTTGCTTATACATTGGGAGAAGTTCTTTCAAAAGTAGATCGAACACAAGTTCGTATTGCAGAAACGGAAAAGTATCCACATGTTACTTTCTTTTTTAATGGTGGAAGAGAAGAACCCTTTCCATTGGAAAATAGAATCATGGTAAATTCTCCAAAAGTCGCTACGTATGATTTACAACCAGAAATGAGTGCCGTTGAAGTAAAGGATAAAATTGTAAAATGCATTGAAAAAGATACGCCTAATTTTATCTGTTTAAATTTTGCAAATCCTGATATGGTTGGTCATACTGGCGTTTACGATGCAATAGTGAAAGCAGTTGAAACAGTTGATAGCTGTTTGAAAGCAGTAGTAGAAACAGGGTTAAAACATGAGTATGAATTTTTAGTCATTGCGGATCATGGTAATGCAGATTTTGTAATTAATCCAGACGGAACACCTAATACAGCTCATTCGTTGAATCCAGTTCCAGTTGTGTTGGTTAGTAATCAAAAAGGGTTAACAATTAAATCAGGAATTTTAGCAGATGTGGCTCCGACTATTTTAAGAAGGTTAGGAGTTTCAGCTCCAATGGAAATGACGGGAACTTCATTAGTTTGATAATTTTATAATATTTAAATGGGTAAATTTAATAAGTCATCTTTAATAGCTTTAATTTCAATTTGTCTTTTTGTTTCAATTTATCGTATCAATACTGTAAGTAAGGATGAAATTTCATGGGATATTTTAGGGTATTATCTTTATTTACCTTCAACATTTATACATGATGATCCAATGTTTAATGATCCAAGTTGGGTTACTAAAGTAAATGAAGAAAAGCATTTAGCGGATACCTTGTATATGATTTCTTCGAATGAAGAAGGAGAACCCATGTATTTTTTTTTAATGGGATCGGCAATTTTATACCTTCCCTTTTTTTTTCTAGGACATTATTCGGCTTATTTATTCGGTTTTCCGATGGATGGATTTAGTATTCCCTATCAATATTCATTAGTTATAGGAGGGATTTTTTATACCATAATAGGACTTATTTTCTTTAGAAAAATTCTCAAATATTTCTTTTCAGATAGGATAAGCACTATTTTGATGCTCATCATTGTTTTTGGTACCAATTACATACATCATTTAACGTTGAAAAATTTGGAAACGGTGAATGCTTTATTCATGTTATCTTGTATTTTGATTTGGTGTACCATCCAGTGGCATAAAGAACAAAAGTCAAAACACCTTATTTATATTGGAATTTGTTTTACCTTGATAGGTTTGATTAAGCCAACTGAAGGATTGATTTTACTTTTTCCTCTCCTTTGGAATGTTAAAGATTTGCCTACTTTTAAAGAGAAAATCAAACTGCTGAAAGAGAATAAAAAAGCAATTTTCATCACAATGTTGATTTGTTTTTTAATTGCATTACCACAAATAGCTTATTGGTACTTGAAGACTGGTTCTTTCGTTTATGACACTTATAAAAATAATGGAGTTGGCTTAGATTTTTTATCCCCTCATATTTTTCAAACATTGTTTAGTTATCGTAAAGGATGGTTGCTTTATACGCCAGTTATGCTCTTTTCATTGATTGGATTTTATCATTTATATAAGAAAAATAGGCCAATTTTTTTATCTGTATTTATTTATTTTAGTTGTTCTTTTTTCATTATTTCAGCATGGACAGAATGGTGGTATGGTGCTGCTTTTTCAATTAGACCCCTTATTATACTATATCCAATTTTAGCGATTAGTTTTGGTTATTTTTTACAGTTTGTAATGAAACAAAGACGAGTAGTTCAATTTTCATTTAGCTTATTGGTTGTCTTTTTCATATTTCTAAATCAATTTCAATGGTGGCAATTGAAAAATTACATCCTTGATCCATATAGGACAACCAAGGAATATTACTGGTCGACTTTTTTAAAAACATCAGTTACTGAAAAAGAGAAAGAACTTTTGTCTGTAAATAGAAGTTCTAATGGAGAATATATTTTTGATAATCAAGAAGATTATAAAATCATTTCGAAATTAAATATTCAATTTAAAAAAGATGAAAATTTACTATATGAAGACAAAAAGGAATTCTATCGTTTAGATGAAAATCAAGAATTTTTGCCTCTTTTTGAAAAGCCTTATGAAAATATTTCATCAGAAGACCATTTCTGGATAAAAGCTTTTTTCAGAGTTAGAAATACTGGAATGAACGACCCCGAATTACCATGCTTTGTTATTTCAATGGATCGTGAAGAAGGTGCTTACAGTTATTATGCGCCAAAAATTAAAATGATTTCAAATGATTCTAATTGGATAGATTATTCATTTGTATATCTTACTCCCGAAATTAGATCGATAAAAGATAAATTGAAATGTTATATTTGGAAGAGAGGAAAAAGTAGATTTGATATTAAAGACATCAAGTTTGAAATATTCGAAAAAAAATAGGATATAAAATTTTTCAATTAATCCCAAAATTCATAATCCAAAAAACGCAATATCATAATAAAATTTGTTTGGACTTCTCTTGTTAAAACGGAAGATAACAATTTGGTTTCGATATTATATATAATCTGAATATCAGTAGTAAAAACGCCTTTTTTATAAACATGTTTTTCAATTAAATTTCCGTAGTTATCATATTTAAATAACCATTCTTCATTAAAAATACCATTTATATTGGCTGCCGATCGAATCGCTGAAACAAGTCCTTTTTCGTTGTATTCATAGATGTACTTTATTTTTCCAGATGTCATTTTTAAATTCTCGACTCTTTCTGTTAAATATCCATCCGCATTAAAATGACTTATTTCATCCATATAAGGCAATTCGTAGCTATTGTAAATGGTCTTTTTTTGTTGTGTTTTTGAAGAAAAATCATACTTAATAAATTCTTTATTCAAGACAATTGTTCTTTCTAATTCACCTTTTTTATTGATAATATCACGGTGTGTTTCTTCTGAAATGATTCGACCCAGAGAATCTCTTTCGTAATGAATTGAACTATATCCACCTGAATCTTTTTTACGATGAACCGCTAATTGATTTTTAGAAGAATATTCATAAATATTGTTGATGGTGTCTTTAATTCCGTTTTCATCTCTTGTTTCAAAAGTAGAAATAATTTGTCCCAACGAATCAAATTGATAGTTGCTTTTAAATTCTGTTTTTCGCATGATATCGCCTACTTTCTTAAACGTATATTCTCCTTTAAGACTTTTGACTTTATTCTGTTTAATAAAACCAACATTAAAAAAGGGTTCATCTGTAAAAGCTAAACCACGTTTATTATCTAGAATTTGAGCGTTCAAAGTCGAGTAAAGGACACAAAAAAAGATTATCAATTTTTTCACCCCGTAAAAGTAATGGAAAATTTGGAATTATTTTACATTGAATGATTCACTTAAGTCAGAAGTAAGAATTTTTCAAACTATTCTTGTTGCATGTGATTTAAAATTAACTTTGCATTAGTTGAAATTATTTTTATTTTATTTAATGCAAAGACATTTTTACGGAATTGATTTTGGGACAACAAATTCAGTTCTTTCTATTTTTGATCGTGACAAAAACGAAATAGTGAAAACAATTTCGATTCCATCGATTCTTTATTTTCCGATTAATCAAAATTCTGATACAAATATTAATTCTCTAACTGGTGATGAAGCTGTAGAAGCATATATTAGTGAAGGAATGAAAGGACGTTTTATGAAATCCATAAAACAAGTTCTTCCAATTTCCAATTTTCATGAAACAAGAATTGGAAATCAACAATACAATGCAGCCGATTTGGTTTCATTGATCTTGTCAAAATTAAAACATGAGGCAGATTCTTTTATAGGATATGAATGTTATTCCGCAATTTTGGGAAGACCTGTTTTTTTTGATGACAGTGATTTAATGAAAGATAATTTAGCACAGTCTCGATTACTACAAGCAGCAGAAAAGGCTGGGTTTTCATCCGTTCGATTTCAATTTGAACCTATAAGTGCTGCATTATCCTACGAAAAAATAATTACGAAAAAAGAAAAAGTATTAGTAGCCGATTTAGGAGGAGGAACAACCGATTTTACTTTTATTAATCTCGATCCTGAGAAATCTGGAAAAGTGGATAGGAGGGAAGATATATTAGCAACAGGAGGAATTTATTTTGGAGGAGATAGTTTCGATTCCTCTTTTATGTGGACAAAAGGAACACCCCATTTTGGAAGAGGTGTGAAATATGAATCGATGCCTGGAAAAATGGTCGATTTACCAACTTCTTTTTTTCAAAATATATGTTCTTGGAAGGAAATGAATTTTTTCAATAGTCCTAAGGCTAGAAATAGTCTAACTCAATATTACACGTATACACGTAAAAATGAATTATTAAAAAATTTACTGACATTAATTGACAATAATCTTGGTTTCACGATATTTCAATCGATTGAAAAGACGAAAATTGAATTGTCAAAAAAGGATGTATCTACTTTTTCATTTTCAAAATTGGATATAAAAATCAAAGAAGAAATTCAATTAGAAGAGTACAATTCGATTATAGAAGCAGATGTTGTTTCGATTCAAAAGTATTTAGATAAATTTTTAGAAATAAATGAAATTCAAATTTCAGATATTGACAGTTTATTTTTAACAGGAGGAACTTCCATGGTAGGTGCAATTCAAACTCTTTTTAAAGAAAAATTTCCTCAAATTCCAATTCATTCAGGAGATAATTTTTTAAGTGTAGCAAAAGGTTTAGCGTTGAGTGAATATTTGTTTGATTAACTGTTAAATGTGGACTTTTAGACCGCTATCGCTCTAAGATTAAAGACCTCAACCAGCTGGCGGATTATTGGCTAATGAAACGAATGAAAATGTTTCGATAAATAACTATTCAGACTTATGTATCTCTAAATGCGGAGCTTATTTGAATTGGTCTTTCCACCGAATTAGCTGTAAATTTCTTCGTAATTGCGTTTCGCTTTTTCAGCGAAAAGAAGCATGTAGAAGAGTATTTACGTGCGGTTTCACTTCATAAATAAAAATTCTTTTTTCGAAGAACTAGTTAAAGTGATAGATGAAGTGAAAAATTCCTTGGAAAGATCCTTGATTTTTGCTTACTTTTCATCAAGGAAAAGTGAGAAAATAATAGCCTTATTAAGGTTACAAGTGTTAATTGAAGCTGTTAATTGATGTGATTCTAAAACACTAACTTTAATCCAAAGTATATTAAATAAAATACTTATTCTACTCTTTAAAACATATAAACCGAATCTCTTGTTTTAAATTATTCATAGCATCTACTAATTTATTGATAGGAATATATCTACCTCCCGCTAATTCAGCTACATCTTGCATTGATTTTTTTTCTTTTTCACGATTTAAAATCCCAACTACGGACATATTTATTCCTTTGTTCTTGTATTTTTTAATGTGCTTTTTGTAGTCATCATTTGTTTGACTAAAAGCACCATCTGTTATAACAATAACCTGATTTGTACCGTCAGGCAAGTAACCTTTTAACGCTTGTTTATATCCCAATTTAATTCCTTCTCCGCCTGCAGTAGAACCACCAACTTTAATCGATTCAACCAATTTTTTTATTTCTTCTTTTTTTGCACCTGAAGTAATTGGTAATAAAATACGGGCATCAGTAGCATACGTAACAATGGAAATTTGATCCTGTGGTCGCAACATATCAGTTAATTGATACAAAGAAAACTTCATCAATTCCAACTTTTCTCCTAAACTCATTGAACCAGAAACATCTAAAATAAAAGTGACATTAATCGGTTTAAAATTAGCTGCATCAAAATTCTCTTTGTCTAATTCAGAAAATTTTGTTGGGACTACAGAATCTACCATAGTTGATTGAGTGATAGCTTCAATTTCCAATTCCTTCTCTAATTTTTCTTCTACTGGAATAACAATTTCAACAGGTTTATTTACGGGCTTTGTTTCAGCAATGACTTCAGGTTTCGGTTCTATTTTTACTGGAACAATAACAGGAACAACCTCTGGTTTTTTCTCTAATTCAAGAATAATAAAATTACTTTGCATATTCACATAATTCCCCAATTCTTTTGGGTAATAGCCTTCATGTGTAGCATAAAAATACGTAAATCCAAGAGGGATTTTTTGCTTAACTTCTCCTTTTTTATCCGTCAAATACTGACCTAAAGGAATTCCATTTTGAATTATCGTTACTTTTGATTTCTCCAACAATTTTCTAGAAACTTTATCGATCGTTACAACGGTTAATTCAAAATCTGTTGCATGGATTCTGGATTGAGGAGTAGAATTAAAATCGGGGCAATTTTGTAAAGCATTAGCATTCGTATTCCCTGTTTCAGTTACATTTCCAGTAAGTTTAATGATCGTTGGTTCTGCTTTATCACTTGTGTATATTTGTACTTCGTAGGAAAACCGACCTTTTTCTCGTTGACTTACTTGCAGCCGAACAATGATGGTATCGTTTTTTTCTAAGAATTGACCATTTACTAAATAGACGACATTAGCAGGCTTTTTGACACTTAAAAGGTATTCTTTTTTAGTTCCTTTATTCGTTACGACGATATCAACAAATCTATCTGAAGTAATTGATAAATCACCGAAATCATGTTTTGTTTTCTCAAATACAATTTGTGAATAGGAGATGAATTGAAGTGAGAAGAAAAATAAAAGAAGAACAGTTTTCATTATTCAAATGTAGTTTTAAAGTTTGAAAGAAGCAAGTTGAAAAAATGAATAACGATAAATATTGATTTTGTTTCAAAATGAATAATTTAAATAACGAGAATTTAAGACATTTAAAAATAACGAATGATCTGTATGAAAATAAAGGATAAAAGAATCAGTCAAAATGGATAGTCGATTCTCCTACAGACCCTAAGCAACCGAAATTAATTCATGAATCTGTTCGAGTAACGATTTTCGTTTCTCAACAAATTTTGAGAGATCCATTTTTTGTAATTTCCCTTTTGTTTTGAAAGTTGTAAATTTTCTTGAATAAATATAAGCTACTAATCCACAAAAAGGAATTCCAATGACGTAATATACAAAACTTAGCCAATTGCTAGGATAAATTAAATGATAGAATATAAATAACATTGGGATATTAAAAATAGCCATTGAAAGCATTCCTAGAAGCATTTTAACAGAACTCCAAAAGACTCTTCGTTTGAATGTTTTTTCAGTGAATCGCTTGATTAGAATGTATGGAATATAGCAGTGAATCATACCTAAAGTTGCAAATGGAAACATAGATATTAAATAGATTAATTCTTTTGTTCGATTTATTTTATTGTTTGATTGTGCTTCAAAAATATATTCCTCTTTTATTTTTAATTTTTTTAATAATTTGAAATAAGACTCAGTATCATTTTTTAATTGTACTAATTGTGGAATCTCATCTAATTTAATTTCATTCATCCAATTAGCTAATTTCTGAGAATATCGCCATCTTTTTTCTAAAGGAATTGAGTTATCATAATTTTGAGAATTCATACCTTTTCTAGTTAATTGCATAATGTTTTCATGAAAATGAGTCCAATTGATATTTTCTATATGCGTAATTTGTTCTCTCATGAGAATTTCTACTTTTTTTGTCAATTCATGAATGACTTTATTAGGATTATCAATGAAAGCTTGTTTATAATCATTTAAGCAAATTTTATTGGATGTTGAAACTAATAAATCTCCTCTTAAATAATTCGGATCGGAATAATTACACCCAACTGCAGCAACATATATATTTTTTTTCCAATTCATATTTTCTAAAGCAATAAACCCAATTCTAATTGCCCCTTTTTTTACAGGTTTTAGTCTTCGAATAAATACATCATCAGTAAATCCTTCTCCAAATATTAATAAATTTCTTCCAAAAGAAAGAATTTTAGAACACATTTTAAAAATTGCTTCGTTTTTTGAATTGTTTCCTTCACCATCTTGCTGTCGATAAATTGGTAACATGTGCGATGCCCAAGCGATAGGTTTTAAAAATGGAGAGAAAATATCAGCTCTTGTCATGAAAAAAACAATAGGTTGATTGGTCGAAGCGACTGCTAATGGATCCAAAAAAGAAGATGCATGATTACTTACGAAAATTGTTCTACCATAAAATCCTTTTGGAGCATTAAATGTTTTTCTTCTTTTAAAATAAATTCGATTGGCAATAGGAAGAGTTAAATAAAGAAGAAAATACAAAAGACGCATCATACTGAATGTTTTTACTGCAAAAATAAAATTTTCTTTTAATTATTGACCAAAAAAAGCCGTTAGACTTTTCCATCTAACGGCTAATAAATCTATCAATCAAAATAGTTTATCCTAAAAATGGGTATCTATAATCTGTTGGTGGCACAAACGTTTCTTTTATAGTTCGAGCAGAAACCCAACGCAACAAATTCATAGATGCTCCTGCTTTATCATTTGTACCTGAACCTCGAGCTCCTCCAAATGGTTGTTGACCTACAACAGCTCCTGTTGGTTTGTCATTGATGTAGAAATTACCAGCTGCATTTTCTAACTTTTTGATTGCTAAATTAATAGCGTATCGATCATTAGCAATAATAGCACCTGTTAAAGCGTAATCAGAAGTTTGATCCAATATTTCCATTGTTTCTACAAACTTATCTTCTTCATACACATAAACCGTTAAAACAGGTCCGAATATTTCTTCGCACATTGTTCTAAATTTAGCGTTTGTAGTAACAATAATTGTAGGTTCAATAAAGTATCCAACTGATTTATCGTAGTTTCCTCCAACGATAATTTCAGCATCTGGTTGTGTTTTAACATAATCCAAATATCCAGCAATTTTATCAAATGCTTTCTCGTCGATAACTGCATTAACAAAGTTAGACGGATCTTCAGTTGTACCCATTTTAAAGGAGTTCACTTGTTCTACCACAATTCGTTGAACTTCTGGCCATATATTTGAAGGAATATATGCTCTTGAAGCAGCAGAACATTTTTGACCTTGATATTCAAAAGCACCTCTCGACATTGCAGTAGCAACAACTGAAGCTTCAGCTGATTTATGAACCATGATGAAATCTTTTCCACCTGTTTCTCCGACAATACGAGGGTAGCTTCTATATTTATCTAAATTATTTCCGATTTCTTTCCATAAAGTTCTGAAAACACCTGTAGAACCAGTAAAGTTAAATCCTGCAAAATGTTTATTTTGTAAAATAACTTCACTTGCAACTGGACCTCTGACATTGATCAAATTGATAACTCCATCAGGTACACCAGCAGCTTTAAACAATTCCATGATTACTTGAGCAGAATACATTTGGGTTTCAGCTGGTTTCCAAACAATAACGTTCCCCATCATTGCTGGAGCAGCACATAAATTTCCTGCAATTGCAGTAAAATTGAAAGGAGTTAAAGCAAATACAAATCCTTCAAGAGGCCTGTATTCCAAGCGATTCCACATTCCCGGAAGAGAATCTGGTTGTTCGTTATAAACTTGAGTTAAATATTGTACGTTGAATCGTAAGAAATCAATTAATTCGCAAGAAGCGTCAATTTCAGCTTGAAAAACATTTTTAGATTGACCTAGCATGGTAGCAGCATTCATTTTTGCTCTAAATGGGCCTGCTAATAAATCAGCTGCTTTTAAAAATATTGATGCTCTTTGATCCCAAGCTAAGTTAGCCCATTCTTCTCTTGCAGCCATTGCTGCATCAATTGCTTGTTGCACATGAGAAGCATCTCCAACATTAGAATACCCTAATACTTTTTGATGATCATGTGGAGGAGATATTTTCTTTTTATTTTCTGTACGAACCTCTTTTCCTCCAATGTACATCGGTACATCAATAGGAGTTTGGTTATACATTTCTTTGTATTTAGAAATTAATTCTTCACGTTCAGGTGTTCCAGGCGCATACCCTTTTACGGGTTCATTAATCGCACTAGGCACTTTAAAAATAGCGTTTGACATAATTAAGATTTTTGTGTAAAAGTAAGTATACTTTTTTAATGTTTGCAACCTAAATTGGGTGTAAATTATCCTATTTTTAGATGCGTAAATAGATCTTGGTAATTTTTAATTGAAAGATGGTATTTTTAACTAGATTTTGAATGAAATGATGTGTTTTTATCTAAAATGAAATTGAAAGGAGCAGTCACCTCTTTACTAATCGATTTTTATTTTTTCATTATAATGATTTATTTGTATATTTGAAACTTGAATTAGTGATTTTATGAAAAAAATAATTGTACTTTCTATAGTAAGTTTGATAGTTTTGTCTTCATGTAATAAGCAATATACCTGTACGTGTTCGGTTACAGGAACAGTAACAGTAAATAATTATACTTTGTATAATACAAAGAAAAAGGCGAAAAAATATTGCAATAGTTTAAATAGTTCTACTCAATCATGTGTTTTAGAGGTATATTAAATTATTTATAGAATAAAAAAAAGGCTTTACATTTGTAAAGCCTTTTTTATTACTATTTATTTTCAGTATTTATTTCATTTTGTATTGGTTTCATTTTTTCTTGAATTCCATTATCCAAAGCATCTAAAAATTCTTCGGTATACACATAATGTTCACCATGATTTACTTTGTTTCCATGTACACAAATCGCTAAATCTTTTGTCATGATTCCTTTTTCAACGGTTTCAACACAAACATTTTCTAATTTTAAACAGAAATCAATTAATTCTTGATTGTTATCTAATTTACCTCTGAAAGCCAAACCTCTAGTCCATGCGTAAATAGAAGCAATAGGATTTGTTGAAGTTTTTCTTCCAGCTTGATGTTCACGATAATGACGAGTTACGGTACCATGAGCAGCTTCAGCTTCCATCACTTCTCCATCAGGTGTAAGTAAAACAGAAGTCATTAATCCCAATGAACCAAATCCTTGAGCTACTGTATCCGATTGAACATCTCCGTCATAGTTTTTACAAGCCCAAACAAAATTTCCATTCCATTTTAAAGCTGATGCAACCATATCATCAATTAATCTATGTTCATAAATAATTCCGGCAGCATCGAATCTTCCTTTGTATTCTGTTTCAAAAATTTCTTGAAAAATATCTTTAAAGAAACCGTCGTATTTTTTTAGGATTGTATTTTTTGTTGAAAGATATAATGGCCATTTTTTTGTTAATGCCATATTGAAACATGATTTAGCAAAACCTCGAATTGATTCTTCCGTGTTATACATTGCCATTCCAACACCATCACCCTTAAAGTTGAAAACATCAAATGATTGAACTTCACTTCCGTCTTCTGGCGTAAATGTCATTGTCAATTTACCTTTTCCTCTAAAAACAGCGTCCGTTGCTTTGTATTGATCTCCAAAAGCATGACGACCAACAATAATTGGTGCTGTCCAATTAGTAACCAAACGTGGAACATTTTGACATACAATCGGCTCTCTAAATACAGTACCATCCAAAATGTTACGAATAGTTCCATTTGGAGATCTCCACATTGATTTCAAATTGAATTCTGTTACACGGTCTTCATCTGGAGTAATTGTTGCACATTTGATTCCTACTTTATGAATTTTAATTGCCTCAGCAGCATCAACAGTAATTTGATCATTCGTAGCATCTCTCGATTCGATACCTAAATCATAGTATTTTATGTCTAAATCGATATAAGGTAATATCAATTTATCCTTGATAAATTTCCAAATGATACGTGTCATTTCGTCACCATCCAACTCTACGATGGGATTTGCTACTTTAATTTTTGACATAATTTTTTGTTTTAATTTTTATGTGTGGTAAAAATAGGTAAAAGATTTAAAGATATAAGAAAAAAGGCTCATGAATTTTTATTTAGTTGAAGTCTTTTTGTTATTTGTCTTTCAATCTTGATTCTAATTTAAAGTCCATATTTCCCAAGCTTTCAACGCTTGTTGTTGAAGCATCGATTCTCCATTTAAAATCGTGGCGCCTTGTTCTTGGGCTAATCGTAAAAATTTTGTTTTTTCTGGATTATAAATTAAATCAACTACCAAATGATCTGTGGTTAAAAATTCAAATGGAAATGGAATCACATCTTCTTCATTTGGAAAAGTCCCAACAGGTGTACAATGAACAATTACTTTACATGCTTGTAACATGTGCACATTAATTTCATTATAGCCAAATTGTTTTTCACCAATTGGATTTCTTGATATTGTAATTGTATCAATTCCCAATGATTTGAAAACAGATTCAACCGCTTTTGACGCACCTCCTGTACCAATAATTAATGCTCTTTCATGTAAATTTGTTAAAAATGGTTTGATTGATTGATGAAATCCGAATGCATCTGAATTGTGACCAATCGTTTTTCCATTTTTAAATTGAATGACATTGACAGCTCCAATAGCAATTGCTTCTTCAGATAATTCATCTAAAAAAGGAATAACACTTTGTTTATATGGGATTGTCACATTTAAACCTGAAATTGAATTGGATTTAAAAAGTTCTATAATTTCAGATATTTCCTTTAATTCATAATTGGAATAAACCGCATCAATATTTTCTTTTTCAAAGAATTCTGTAAAAAAACTTTTGGAAAAAGAATGATGTAATGTTTTACCGATTAAACCAAATTTACGCATTTTGTTTCCTAAATTTTGATTTTAATCCACCAACTATAATTGGTAAAGCAGAGATGAAAATAATACCAAGGCAAACCTTTTCTACATTTAACGCAATCCATTCGTTTCCTCCTAATAAATATCCTGCTATAGTTAAACTAAATATCCATAAGAAACCTCCAAATACATCAAAAAGAAAATATTTCTTGTATTCCATTTTTCCAACACCTGCAGCAAATGGTGCAAAAGTTCTAACAATTGGGACAAAACGAGCCATGATAATAGCTTTTACACCATTTTTCACAAAAAAAGCTTCCGTATTCTCCAGATATTTTTTATTGATTATTGTTTTTCCTTTCAACTTTATTTCCAAAACTTTTATACCAAATTTACGACCAATCCAATAGTTGCAATTATCGCCTATAACTGCAGCAAACATTAATAAAGGTAAGAGAATTGAAATTTCTAATTTTCCTTGAGCAGCAAATAAACCCGAGAAAAACAATAAAGAATCCCCTGGAAGAAAAGGCATAATTAATACACCTGTTTCAATAAATATGACTAAAAATAAAACAGTATAAATTGATGCTTCATAATTGGCAAATAGCCAATCAAAATCTAAGTGAAATAAATGTTGAAATAATTCTATCATTTTGTTTTTTTTGTAAATGTAGGTATAATTGGGGATTATTTTTGGGGTGATAATTTATTATTTATTGAATTGTAATTGTTTGATAACATTTTGTTTGATAAATATTATGTTTGATGAAATGGTGGGAGACGTTGCAATGAAATGGTGGGAGACGTTGCAGTGCAACGTCTCTACGGCGGTGTTAACACCGCTTTTAAACTCATATCCAAACTTTTAAAACTATGGGTTAACGCACCAACAGATATAAAATCAACTCCTGTTTCTGCAAATTCTCTGATTGTTTCTAATGTTATACCACCTGACGCTTCTGTTTCGTACTGTTCTGGAATTAAAGGCAAAACAGCTTTAATTCTTTCAGGCGTAAAATTATCTAACATAATTCTATTGACCATTCCAGTTTCCAAAACTTCTTTCAATTCCTCTTCATTTCGAACTTCAACTTCCACTTTTAACTTTTTTCCAGTAGAAATCAAATATTCATTGGTTCGTTTAATAGCTTGTGAAATTCCTCCAGCATAATCAATGTGATTATCTTTTAACATGATCATGTCGTATAGCGCAAATCGATGATTATATCCTCCGCCAATTCGTACAGCCCATTTTTCCATGTATCGAATTCCAGGCGTTGTTTTTCTTGTGTCGAGTAATTTCGTAGAACAACCATCTAATAAAGATACAATTTTATTTGTTTGAGTTGCTATCCCACTCATACGTTGCATAAAATTCAAAACCAATCGTTCTGTTGCTAAAATAGATCTAGAACTTCCATGAACTTCAAATGCGATGTCTCCAAATTTAACTTTCGTTCCGTCTTGAATAAAAATAGTCACTTTTAAAGAGGAATCATATCTTTTAAAAATTCGTTCGGCTAATTCGATTCCTGCAATTATTCCTTCATCTTTCACGATTAACTTTGCATGACCTAAAGCATTTGATGGGACGCATGCAAGTGAAGAATGGTCGCCATCTCCGATGTCTTCTTTTAAAGCTAAATCTATAATATCGTCTATCATAATGACAAAATTAAGAAAATTGCTTACTTTTTTTAATTTGAGCTATTTTTATTTTATCTTTACATCATTACGTTTAGAATTTGTATTACACTATAAAAAAAATATTTTCAAAATAAATAGGAATATTTTGCAGGTGTTGATCAAAAAAAGACGATAAATACTAATGATTATGAAGGTTTATAAATTTACTTTACTACTAATATTAAGTTCAGTTTTATTTTTTTCTTGTAAAAAAAGAGGTTGTGCTGATCCTGAAGCATTAAACTTTGACAGTGAAGCAACAAAAGATGATCATTCCTGTTATTATTTTTGGGTTGGACAAAGTTATGGTGGAGGTAGAGTTTTTTATATTGATCAAACGGGTAAGCATGGGTTAATAGCAGCTGAATTTGATTTGCCAAATACACAATGGGGGTATGCAGGTATTAATATTACTGGTTCTGACGCTACAATTGTTGGAAGTGGCTTACAAAATACGTTAGATAATGTAGCTGCTGGCTCAGAAATTACTGCAGCTTCTATTTGCAATGATTTAGATACTTTAGGTTTTAGTGATTGGTATTTGCCGTCTATAGAAGAATTGAAAGGTTTAAGTACAACTTTAGGTAAAATTGGACAAGCTAATTTGACAAGTGGTTATTATTGGAGTTCATCTGAAGGTGATGAAGGAAATGCTTGGGTAGTTCTTTTTGCAAATGATGCGGTACTTACAACTGGAAAAGGTGCAGGGTATTCTGTTAGAGCAGTTCGTTCCTTTTAATATTTATTACCTCAAGATTTTTCAATCGTTAAGCTTTCAATTTTAAAATCAGTATTTATTTTTTTAAATTGAATCGTAATTCGAAAACTTTCTGTTTTACTCACATACGTTCCGATTGCAAAAGACCCTTCACTGGTTTCTTTTCCTTTGAAAATAAATTTAAAAGATGTACCTGGCTTTTTCGTAAAAAAATCTTTTAAAACCAAAGAAGCTTGAGATTGACTATAAGCACCTTCATTTCCAAGTATATTCAAAAGTATTTTATCTTTTCCTAAAACGGTTATACTGTTTGCATTGTTCGAATTGAAAGCAGTTTCTAATTCAGAATATGGAATTTCTGAAGGAGAGTTAAAAGTGAAAATGAATAAAGTTAAGAAAGAGTATAAAAATGCCATATTTTATTTTATGCGTTTTAAGGCAATAATAGTGCCGTTTTTTAGTAAAGAATTTTAATTTTAGGCTGAACGGTTGATATAAAGAATTGGACTAATTTCCATTTTTCTGTTATTTTTACGTATTTTAGAGGTGTTTATAGTTTAAAATAATGATTCAAAAAAAAAGTTTAACGTTTAATTTTATATTTTTAATAAGTTTTACTTTTTTTCTTAAAGTATTTTGTATTGATTTTTTATTTGATTTATTAAAAAATACAGAACCTGTTTTTTCGTTTAATTTTGTCCAAGCTTGGTTGATTATTTTATGTAATAACTTATTTTATTTTTTCTGTTTTATTTTTTTACAAGTATTTACCAAAAGTGTTTACTTACTCTATAAGAAAAATGAATTTTCTCCTTTTATTTCTTTTCGAGATTTTTTAATCAACTTTAGTCCTGTTGTTTTAAACGGTTTATGCAAATTGTTTCTAAATCAGAAATTCTTTTCAACCTTCTTTTTAAAGTTGTTAATTGGATTTATTCTTTTTGGATTTCTTCTTTTTCTAGTGAATTTCAAAGTTACAGCGATGCTTTGGTTTGGAATGCAAATGATTCTTCCCGTTATTTTAAATTTTTTAAAGCGTTTTAAATTTGTCCCCTCTTTTTTTAGAATTGTAGTTGGAATTTGTTTTAGTTCGCTAAGCTGGATTCTTCTTTCAGGGACATTTCAAGAAAATTTATTGGTTGTGATTTCAGGTTTGGTGAGTTTGAAAAGTTTATTTCTTTATTACAATGAATATTATATAATTTGGGGAGTAGGTATTGGATTTATTGTATTATCGATGCTTTTTTTCATTTATGTTATAGCTTTGAGCATACCTAAATTAAATAATTTGTTGATGTATTGGTCCAATAAAAAACGAAATTTAATCCTTGGTTTTTTCATTTTTATCGGTTTAATAAGTTCCTTTTCATCTAATTTATCAAAAAAATCAATGTTTCAAGAAGTGTTAAGCATAGACAAATATCCATCTTTATGTAAGCCTTTTCAAAGAAATAAATGGCTGACTGATTTCGTAGAATCGAGTGATAGTCACACTTCATTCTTAGTAAATTTGAAAGATAAAACACTCATTTCTTTTCAAAATAAAATTGATTATTATTTCTATAAAAGAGTAACTTCTAGGTATATTCAAGATTATTCTGAAATGTTAAATCAAGATCCTACTTCTGACTTCATGGTTGTTCCGTATCATAGCATTTTTAAGTTAGAAAAACATGCTACTAATTTACCGATTCCAGATTCAACGTTGGAATTAACCATGTCAAAAAATGAATGGGAATCGTTTCAATTGATTGTAATTCCAAATAGGAAGAATACATTAGAAGATGTTAAGATTCGAGTTTTATCCAATAGAATTAAATTTGAAAAGATTCAATTATTCCAAAATGAGTTTGTTGAATTGTTAAAACCCGCCTATCTTCCTTTTCATAAAGGTTTTATAGCGGATCCATTAATTCCTATGAATATCCTTAAAAATAAAAAAAATGATTTGGTGGCTAAAAATAAGCTTCCATTTAAAATTAATTCAGGAGAATGTGGTGCGGTTTGGTTGAATTTAAAATCTTCTAAAACAACTATTTCTGGCAAACATACTTTGTCTATCATTGTTTCATGTAGATCTTCAGAATCAAATCAATGGATCTCAAAAAAAATAAAAATTAAATTGAATATTTTAGATTTTTCGTTACCTGAAAAATTTGAAGTGAAAACAGCTTTTTGTAATGCACCTAGTTGGGTAGCAAATATGAATTTTTATCCAAATTATAAAATTACGGATTCATTAATCATGAAATATGGGATGTATGCGAATGAATATCATTTGAATCCGTGTGATCTTTATGGATCTATCGAAAATAATATTCCAATTCGATTGTGGCCGAAATTTATAAATGAAGGTGCCAATTCTATTTGTTTAGGTTCAATACCTTTTTTACACAAAGACAGCTTGACACAAAGGAGAAAGTTTAAAAAATTATTTAAATCAAAAATTGATTCTTTGAAATCGTTTGGAATTTATAACTATGCATTTTTGTATGGTTTAGATGAAATTAAAATCAAAAATTATCTACTTTTTAAAGAAATGGTTCAATTGGTTAGAGAGGTAGATAAAAATATACCGATTTCAAGCACAACAATTCAACCAAATGAAAAATTAGAAAAAATGGTTGACATTATCATTCCTAATTTAGAGAATTATAAAATCTTTAAAAGTAAAAAGGTTATTCCGTGGACGTATGTTTGTGCCAATCCAAAATCGAAAGGAATTCCTAATTTCTTTACAGATTATTGTGCAATTTCACCGAGAATTATTTTTTGGAAAGCAAATAAATTTAAGATGAAAGGTGTCCTTTATTATTCAACTGTTTTTTGGATTAATAATTCATATTATCCCAATGTACATATTGATTTTAGAAATATTTCATTTACCCATAATAAATATGAAAAAGAACATATCAACGGAAAAAGATGGCCATCAATTCCTTGGATATCTTATTCTTATCAAAGAAATAATGGAGATGGACAATTATTTTATCCTTCAACAAAGTCAGATGAATTGTGGCCTTCCATTCGTTTAATTAACATTCGAGATGGTATTGAAGATTATGAATATGCTTTTCAAATTACTAAAATGAATTTGAAAAAAATATGTGAAGAGTTAAAAAAGAAAAGATTAAAATGGTTGTTCGAATTTAATAAGTTTTCAGGCAATTTGAAATCCTATGAAAATAACCCAACCAAATTATTAAAAATTAAAGTGAAAGCAGGGTTGATTCTAGAACAATACCAAAAAGAATTAAAAAATTAAGAATCATATCCATTTTCTGGGATCAAAAATAATTCTAAATCAATTATAGCTATAATTTAAATTTGTTAACCGTAATAAGGCTATTATTTTCTCACTTTTCCTTGATGAAAAGTAAGCAAAAATCAAGGATCTTTCCAAGGAATTTTTCACTTCA
>Ga0209515_10002119_pt1 | contig 31240 bp, 27 predicted proteins | sample Subgroupgradi54m_FD_187454 | JGI IMG/M metagenome (GOLD analysis project Ga0209515, IMG submission 187454) | Subsurface groundwater microbial communities from S. Glens Falls, New York, USA - GMW60B uncontaminated upgradient, 5.4 m (SPAdes)... ... | reverse complement strand
TGGAGGGCGACGAGAAAGTCGGCGCCAACATCGTCCGCCGGGCGCTGGAGGAGCCGATCCGCCAGATCGTCGAGAACGCCGGCGCCGAGGGCAGCGTCATCATCGAGAAGGTCAAGGCCGAGACCGTGGCGACCCGCGGCTTCGACGCCGAAACGATGGAGTTCGTGGACATGCTCCAGGCGGGGATCATCGACCCGACCAAAGTCGAGCGCGCGGCGCTCGAGAACGCGGCGTCGATCGCGTCGCTGCTGCTCACGACCGAGGCGCTGATCACGGACATCCCGGAGGACAAGTCGGCGGCCGCGCCGGCGATGCCGCACGGTGACATGTACTGACGAGGAGGGAGATCCCCCTCGGACTCCCCCCGGTAACCCTCCGGTGGGGGCCTTCCATGCGGCCCGGGTCGAGTCGCGGCCCGGGCCGCGTCACGTCCCGGAGCCGCCGGGAGAGCATCCTCGAGTGCCCGGGCCAGCATTCGCCGCGTGCGGGGGAGACGTCGTGCTCGCCGAAATCGAGACCTATGCGGGTGAGCTTTCCTGGATTCTCGACCAGATCTGCGGGGCCCTGGATGGACTCACGGCGACGCAGCTCAACTGGCGCCCCTCGGCGACCGCGAACAGTCTCTACGCCATCGCGAACCATGTAAGTGGAAGCACCAGCGTGTATGCGCTCGGGTTCGGGTGTGACCAAAACGTGACCCGAGACCGCGCGGCGGAGTTCGCCGCAGTGGGAACCGACGCCGGGACGCTCATCGTGGCGATCCGCCAGCTCCAGAGGAAGATCGGAGACGCGCTGGGGCGCCTCACGGCCGGGGCGCTGGACGAGCGCATCCTGCCGCCGCCGGAGCTCTGGGGTACGGGTGAGCCTCGGGAAATCTCCCGGCGCGAGGCTCTCGTGGAGAGCATAAGACATGCAGCGCTCCACCTGGGTGAACTGCGGCTCACACGTGACCTCGCTACGAAGGCGGCGACGCCAGGCCGGTGACGCCCGCGATGGTCGGCCGGCCCTCGGCGGCTGTCAAGTATTGCTTCCGGGATCGTCCTCGACGGATCATCGCAGGAGGCCGATGGGGAGCATGACGAGTCGAGGCAGTCGCGCGTGACGGCGGGGCCCGGCCACGCCCTCGCCGTCGGCTTCGAGGGCACGCGAGTCCCCGACGACGTCGTGGAGCTGGCCGAGCGGGCCGGGCTGGGCGGCGTCGTCCTGTTCGCGCGCAACTGCCCGAGCCTCGACGCCGTGCTCGCGCTGACCGCGGCGGCGCGCGGGCTCGGCCCCGACGTCCTCGTCCTGGTGGACCACGAGGGCGGCCGGGTGCACCGATTGCCTCTTCCGTTCACCCATTTCCCGTCGCCGGCCACGGTGGGACGCTCCCGCGATCCCGGCCTCGCGGCCGCCGTCGCGCGGGCGATGGCCCGCGAGCTGCGCGCCGCCGGGTTCGACTCCGGGCTCGCGCCGGTGCTCGACTGCTTGCTCGATCCCGGGTGCACGGTGATCGGCGACCGCGCGTTCGGGACCGCCCCCGATGCCGTCGCCGCGGGCGGCGTCGCCTTCGTCGAGGCCATGCTGTCCGAGGGGCTTCTTCCCGTCGCCAAGCACTTCCCGGGGCACGGCCGCACCTCCGTCGACTCGCATCTCGCGTTGCCGGACGTCGACGCGACCGTGGGCGACCTGGAGCGCGAGGACCTCGTGCCGTTCCGCGCCGCCCTCGGCGCCGGCTGCCTGGCCGTGCTGGTCGCCCACGTCCGCTACCGCGCGCTCGACCCGGCGCTCCCGGCCTCGCTCTCGCCCGAGGTCATCGGCGGCCTGCTCCGGCGGCGTCTCGGCTTCTCGGGCCTGGTGCTGAGCGACGACCTCGAGATGGCCGCCGTGGCCGGCACCTGGGGAGTCGCGGACGCGGCGCGACGGTTCCTGGCCGCCGGTGGCGATCTCGCGCTCGTCTGCCGGGGCGCCGAGGCTCGACGCGAGGCGGTGGCGGCCATCGGCCGCGAGATCGACCGCGGCGCCCTCGACCTCGCCCAGTCCACGCGGCGGCGCCAGGCCGCGCGCCGGCTCGTCGGTGCCGCCCGGCCCGACCTCTCGGTCATCGGCTGCGCCGAGCATCGCGCGCTTGCCGAGGAAGTCGCCCGCCGCGGAGCCGAGTGACGCCGGTTTGGGGCGGCCGGCGCCGGCGTGCGATGCTACAGGCGATGAGTGGATCGATGCTGGACCGGCGGGCGTTCGTCGCGCTGGCGGCGACAGCCCTGATGGGCGCCGGGGCCCTCGCCATCGCGCGCCCCGCTCCCGCGCCGGGGCGCGACCGCGATCCGGACACGTTCGCCGGACGGGACACGTTCGAGCGGTTGCTGGCGCTGGCGCGCGAGCGCGCGTGGAGCGAGCTGCCGATCGGCGACCGGATCGGCGCCGTGGGCATGGCGCTGCGGCAGACGCCCTACGTCGACGCCACGCTGGAGCTCTACGCGGATCGCGAGGTCTGCTCGGTCAACCTCCGCGGCCTGGACTGCGTGACGTTCTTCGAGAGCGCGCTCGCCTTCGCGCGAATGCTGAAGCGCGGCGGGCGCACGCCGGAGGCGCTGCTGGCGGAGGTCACCTTCACCCGGTACCGGGGCGGCCGGCTCACCGACTACGGGTCGCGGCTGCACTACACGAGCGACTGGCTCTTCGACAACGACCGCAAGGGCGTGGCGCGCCTGATCACGGGCGAGCTGCCGGGCGCGGCGCGCTTCCCCAAGCGGGTCAGCTACATGAGCACGCACCCTGAGGCCTACCGGCAGCTCAGGGCCAGCCCCGACCTCGTCCAGAAGATCGCGCGGGTCGAGGCCGAGATCAACGCCCGCGAGATGGACTACGTGCCGAAGGAGAAGGTGGCAGACGCCGAGCCGCTCTTGCAGACGGGGGACATCGTCGGCGTCACCACGACGCTCGACGGTCTCGATTGCGCGCACACGGGGCTTTGCTACCGGGACGAGGCGGGCGTGCTCAGGTTCCTGCACGCGTCGACCACCCGGAAGGCGGTCATCCTCGACGGCAATCTCGCGGCGTACCTCGCGCGCGTGCCGACGCACACCGGCATCATGGTGGGCCGCCCGCTGGAGGCGACGTAGCTCCCGCGCTTCCTGTCCTCATCGAAAGTGTCGGTGTCCTCCGATTCTGGAGGGCCTGTTCGGCTCGCGAGCTCGGGAGGTCCCAACTCGCGTCTCCCGGGGACCCTCATCGCGACCCGAACCGTCGGCACAGTCTTCGCGTGACGATGGCGCCGGCATGGCGTCATCGACACATCGGACGCTCGAGACCGGAGCCTGCTCGGAGAGGGCCACCCGATTCCCGCGGATCCAGAGGGCCGTGAAGCCGAACATGGCCCCGAGGGTGACGATCTGCAAGATCAACTCCGCGCCGGGCGGTGCGGCCAGGTATTCGACGAGCGCGAATGAGGCGACGCCGGCGATCAGGATCAGGGCGAGAAGCCCCCAGCGGGGCGACATCCGTGTTTTTTCGCCTTGCATGATCGAGACGTATCCCCTTGCCGCCTGACGACCGCGCCCTGGCACGTGGCGCACGAAAGCCGCCATGGTCCCCCCTCCCGGCGCCTCGACGTGCCCCGCATCGGCGCCCGCAAGGCGGCGCGGCACTATTGGAGGCTGTCGAGAGCGAGGTTCAGCGCCAAGACGTTGACGCGCGGCTCCCCGAGGACGCCGAGTTGCCGCCCTTCCGTATGCGCGGCGACGAGCTCCCGCACGGTCCCTTCGTCGAGCTTCCTCGCGCGCGCGACTCGGCCAATCTGGTAGCGGGCGCCCGCGGGGCTGATGTGCGGGTCAAGGCCGCTCCCGGAGGCGGTGACGAGATCGACCGGGATCGGTGCGGTGTTGCCGGGATCCGCCGCGCGCAACGCCGCGATGCGGGCCTGGATCGCCTTCCGGAGATCCGGGTTCGTCGGCCCGAGGTTCGAGCCCGAGGAGGAACCGGCGTTGTCCGCAAACGGCGTGGTGGCGGACGGCCGTGACCAGAAGTACTTCGGGTCGTCGAACGGTTGACCGATCAGGGTGGAGCCCGCGGCCTTCCCGTTTCGCACGATCAGGCTGCCGTTTGCCTGGTGCCGAAACAGCCCCTGGGCGATGCCGGTGACGACCAGGGGATAGGCGATGCCGGTGATCACCGTCAGGAACACGAGGGTCAGGATCGACGTCCGCAGGTGGTCAAGCATGCCAGTCCTCCTCTATGCGCGCCGCCCGCGCGCCGGTTGTCGCGACTCCCGGCCCGCGTCCCCTCATGCCAGTCCGAGCGCGACCAGGATCATGTCGATCGCCTTGATACCGGGGAACGGAATGAGCACACCGCCCACCCCGTAGATCCACAGATGTCTCCGCAGAAGGGGGCCGGCCCCGATCGGCCGGTAGCGAACGCCCCGCAAGGACAGTGGGATCAGTGCGACGATGATGAGCGCGTTGAAGATGACGGCCGAGAGGATGGCGCTCTCCGGCGTCGCGAGCCGCATGATGTTGAGCGCGTTGAGGACCGGGTACGTGCTGGCGAACGCCGCCGGGATGATGGCAAAGTACTTGGCGACGTCGTTGGCGATGCTGAAGGTGGTGAGGGCGCCCCGGGTCATCAGCATCTGCTTGCCGGTCTCGACCACCTCCAGCAGCTTCGTCGGATTCGAGTCGAGGTCGATCATGTTGCCGGCTTCCTTGGCGGCCTGGGTGCCGGTGTTCATGGCCACGGCGACGTCGGCCTGGGCCAGCGCCGGGGCATCGTTCGTGCCATCCCCCGTCATCGCGACCAGCCGACCGTCGGCCTGGAGGTCGCGGATCAGCTTCAGCTTGGTCTCCGGGGTGGCCTCCGCCAGGAAGTCGTCCAGTCCGGCCTCGGCACTGATCGCCGCGGCCGTGAGCGGGTTGTCGCCGGTGATCATGATGGTCTTGATGCCCATCCGGCGGAGCTCGACGAACCGCTCCCTGATTCCACCCTTGACGATGTCCTTGAGCTGGATCACGCCGAGTGCTCGTGTCCCGTCGGCGACGACGAGAGGGGTCGCCCCCTCCTTGGCGATACGATCCACCGTCGCTCGGAGGGTCGGAGGCACCTGGCCGCCAAGGCGGGCGATGTGGGCCACGATGGCGTCGGGGGCCCCTTTGCGGATCTGGCGGCCGTTCAGATTCACCCCGCTCATCCGCGTCTGGGCCGTGAACGGCACGAAGGTCGCGCCAAGCTTCTCGACGTCGCGCTCGCGGAGGCCGTACTTTTCCTTGGCCAGGACGACGATCGAGCGGCCCTCCGGCGTCTCGTCGGCGAGGGAGGCGAGCTGCGCGGCGTCGGCCAGCGCCGACTCGCTCACGCCCTCGGCCGGGATGAACGCGGTCGCCTGGCGGTTGCCGAGAGTGATCGTGCCGGTTTTGTCGAGCAAGAGCACGTCCACGTCGCCCGCCGCCTCGACGGCCCGGCCCGACATGGCGATGACGTTCTTCTGGATCATGCGGTCCATCCCGGCGATGCCGATGGCCGAGAGCAGGGCACCGATGGTGGTCGGGATCAGGCACACGAGCAAAGCGACCAGGACCGTGACCGTCACCGGGGTCCCCTGCCCGGCGGCCTGCACGCTGAAGAGCGAATAGGGCAGGAGGGTGGCGGTGGCGAGGAGGAAGACGATGGTGAGCCCCGCGAGCAGGATGTCGAGAGCGATTTCGTTGGGGGTTTTCTGCCGCTTGGCGCCCTCGACGAGCGCGATCATGCGGTCGAGGAAGGCCTCGCCGGGATTGGCGGTGACCCGCACGATCAACCAGTCCGAGAGGGCCTGGGTGCCGCCGGTCACGGAACTCCGGTCGCCACCGCTCTCGCGGATGACCGGGGCACTTTCTCCCGTGATCGCCGCCTCGTTCACGGAGGCGATCCCCTCGATGATCTCGCCATCGACGGGGATGAAGTCGCCGGCCTCCACCAACACGACGTCGCCCTTTCGCAAGGCCGCGGCGAAGACGACGTCGTGATCGGCCCCGCGCGCGGCACGCTTCAGACGTTTGGCCTGGATGTCCCGCTGGGCCTTCCGGAGGGAGACCGCCTGGGCCTTGCCGCGCCCCTCGGCCATCGCCTCCGCGAAGTTCGCGAAGAGCACGGTGAACCAGAGCCAGACCGAGACGGCCAGGATGAAGCTGGCCCGAGCTTCCCCTCTTCCCAGCAGGGCGTGGAAGAAGAGGAGCGTCGTCAGAATCGAGCCCACATACACGACGAACATGACCGGGTTCCGCACCTGACGCGGCGGCGTCAGCTTGCGGACCGCATCGGTCACCGCCGGCCAGACGATGGCCGGCTCGAACAGCGGACGCGCCTTCACGCTCGTGACCATGCTTCGTTCCTCACCTGGCGGCGATCATGTTGAGATGCTCGACGATGGGACCGAGCGCGAGCGCGGGCACGTAGGTCAGCGCCCCGACCAGCACCACCACGCCGATGAGCAAGGTGACGAACAGCGGCGTGTGGGTCGGCAGGGTCCCGGGGCCGGCCGGGATGGTCTTCTTGCGCGCCAGGGACCCCGCGATGGCGAGGACCGGGACGGCCAGCCAGTAGCGGCCGAACAGAATGGCGAGGCCCAGCGCCGTGTTGTAGAAAGGGGTGTTGCCCGACAGCCCCGCGAACGCGCTCCCGTTGTTGTTCGCCGCGGAGGAGAAGGCGTAGAGAATTTCGCTGAAGCCGTGAGCGCCCGGGTTCGCGATGGCGGCCGTTCCGGCTGGCCGCGCGACAGCAATGGCCGTGCCTATGAGAACCGCGGCCGGCACGATGAGGATCACGAGCGCGGACATCTTCATCTCGTAGGCCTCGATCTTCTTGCCGAGGTACTCGGGGGTGCGCCCTACCATCAAGCCGGCCACGAAGACCGCGATGATGGCGAAGACCAGCATGCCGTAGAGTCCAGACCCGACGCCGCCGTAGACCACCTCGCCCAGTTCGATCATCCAAAGCGGGGTGAGGCCACCCAGCGGGGTGTACGAGTCGTGCATGGAATTGACGGAGCCGTTGGACGCGGCCGTCGTCGCCGTCGCCCACAGGGCGGAGTTGACGATCCCGAACCGCACTTCCTTGCCTTCCATGTTGCCGCCGGCCTGGAGGTCGCTCGCGGTGTGGTCCACACCCAGTTTCGCGTAGAGGTTCCCGCGCAGCTCCGCGCTGACGCACACGGTCAACAGCCCCACAAAGATGACCGTCATCGCCGCCAGGACGACCCACCCCTGCCGGGTGTCGCCCACCATCGCGCCGAACGTGTAGCAGAGGGCGGCCGGGATCAGCAGGATGGCCAGCACCTCGAAGAAGTTCGACAGCGGCGTCGGGTTCTCGAAGGGGTGCGCCGAGTTGACGTTGAAGAAGCCCCCGCCGTTCGTCCCGAGCTGCTTGATGGCGATCTGGGAGGCCGCCGGGCCGACGGCGATCACCTGCTCGGTCACGATCGCCTTCTTGGTTTTGGGCTGTCCCTTCTCGTCGAGGACGGGGTTGCCCTTCTCGTCGAAGAGCGGATCGTCGGAGCTGGTCGGCTGCACCAGGGCGACCTTCGCATAGGGCGAGAAGGTCTGAACGACACCCTGCGAGACGAGGACGACCGCGAATGCGAGCGAGAGGGGAAGGAGGATATAGAGCGTCGACCGGACGAGGTCGACCCAGAAGTTGCCGATCGTCTGGGCGGTGCGTCGCGCGAAGCCCCGGACGAGCGCGACGAGCACGGCCATTCCGGACGCCGCGGACACGAAGTTCTGCACGGTGAGACCGACCATCTGGGTGAGGTAGCTCAGCGTGGTCTCGCCGCCGTAGTTCTGCCAGTTGGTGTTCGTGGCAAAGCTCGCGGCGGTGTTGAACGCCAAGTCGGGCGAGACGGCCCCGAACCCTTGGGGATTGAGCGGCAGCAGTCCCTGGAGTCGCAGAAGGGCGTAGAGGAGCAGAATGCCGACGAGGTTGAACACCATGAAAGCCACCGCGTAGGTCTTCCACCCCATCTCCGCATCGGCACGGACCCCGGCGACCCGGTATAGACCGCGCTCGAGCGGCCCGAGCACCGGCTCGAGGCCGAACGGGCGGCCCTGGTAGACCCGCGCCATGTAGGTCCCGAGGGGTTTGACGAGGATAAGCAGCACCACGACGTAGAGGATGAGCTGGGCGATTCCGTTGGGGATCATGAGAAGAGCTCCGGTTTCAGCAGGGCCACCACCAGGTAGACCAGCAGTCCGAGGGAGACAATGCCGCCGACGATGTAGAGTCCGGGCATGATGATCTCCTACACGCGCTCACAGAGCCGGATGAGCGCCCACGACAAGCCGAAGAAGCCCAGGGTCAGCCCCACGAAAATCAGGTCGCCCATGTGCGCACCTCCATTCGCTAGCAGACTCGGAGGGGGGCTCCGCCCCCCTTCCGAACCTCCCCCTCGGGCTGCGCCGGCGGAGCCGGCGCTCGAACCAGGGGCAAGTCCGACACGCTCCTGGGCGCGGATAGGGCCTTTCCGCTGCGGTCCTCGGGGACCGCTCCCGGCGCCAGGTTCCACGCAGCGCCGTTCACGAATAATCCGCACTACCGCTACCGTAGCCCGCCACCGCGTCAAGAAGCCGTACAGATGTGCGGTCCCGGCATAAAGGCCGTATCAATGCCCCGGCTCGAGCTCCTGGCCGGCGCACCGGCGCGCCCGTCCCCGGGACGGGCGTAAGCTAGGGGCGTGTCGAACTAAACCTCCGTTCGAGCGCCGGCTTTGCCGGCGCGACGATCCTGGGGGATGCTCGAAGGGAGCCATCGAGGCCCTCTTCGATGACCTAGGGGCAGCCATGAGCGAGCATCGGCCCGATCCGGACGAGCTGCTGGCGCGCGTCACGGAAGAGGAGGCGCGGCAGCGGCGAGGCCGGCTGAAGATCTTCTTCGGCGCCGCGGCCGGCGTGGGCAAGACGTTCGCCATGCTGGAGGCCGCGCGGGAGCAGCGGGCTGGCGGCGTGGACCTCCTCGTCGGCTACATCGAGCCTCACGGCCGGCCGGACACTGAGGCCCTGCTCGAGGGCCTCGTGGTCCTGCCGCCGCGGGGGCTCGAGTACCGCGGGACGATCCTCTGGGAGTTCGACCTCGACGCGGCGCTCGCCCGCCGCCCGGCACTGATCCTCGTCGACGAGCTGGCCCACACGAACGCGCCCGGCTCCCGGCATGCCAAGCGATGGCAGGACGTGATGGAGCTGCTCGATGCCGGCATCGACGTCTACACGACGATGAACGTCCAGCACGTGGAGAGCCTGAACGACGTCGTGGCGCGGATCACCGGCGTGGTCGTCCACGAAACCGTTCCCGACTCCGTGCTCGAGCTGGCCGAGGAGATCGAGCTGGTCGACCTGCCCCCCGACGACCTCCTGCAGCGACTGCGAGAGGGCAAGGTCTACGTCCCCGACCTCGCGGCGGGCGCCGTCCGGAACTTCTTCAGGAAGGGGAACCTGATCGCCCTGCGCGAGCTGGCCCTCCGGCGGACGGCCGACCGGGTCGACATCCAGATGCGCCGGTACATGCGCGAGCATGCCATCGAGAAGGTCTGGCCGGCGGCCGAGCGGCTGCTCGTCTGCGTCGGCCCCAGCCCGTCCTCGGCGCGGCTCGTTCGCTCGGCCAAGCGGATGGCCGACCGGCTCGGCGCCGAGTGGATCGCCGCCCACGTCCAGACCCCGCAGCATCCGGAGCCGCAGGACCGAGTCGTCCAGATTCTCCGGCTCGCGGAGGGGCTCGGCGGCCAGACCGTGACGCTGACCGGGCAGCGGATGAGCGAAGCGATCCTCGCCTATGCCCTCGAGCGGAATGTCACCAGGATCATCGTGGGCAAGCCGTCGCGGCCGCGGTGGAAACGGATCCTCATCGGCTCGGTCGTGGACGCGCTCGTGGAAGGGAGCGGGGACATCGACGTCTACGTCATCAGCGGCGAGCACGAGGGGGCGGCCCCCATCGAGTCCGAGCGCCGGCTCCCCGCTCCCGTCGATTGGCCGGCGTACCTGCGCGCCGCCGGCGCGGTCGCGCTCGCGACGGGGGTGGCCTGGCTCATGTTCCCGCTGTTCGAGCTGGCCAACCTCGTCATGGTGTACCTGCTCGGCATCGTGGCGGTCGCTATGCGCCAAGGACGGGGTCCGTCGCTGGTGGCCTCGCTGCTCAGCGTCGCGGCCTTCGACTTCTTCTTCGTGCCGCCCTACTTCACCTTCGCCGTCAGCGACGTCCGCTACGCGGTCACCTTTCTGATCATGTTCGTCGTCGCGCTCGCGATCGGTGGCGTGACGGTCCGGATGCGGGCGCAGGCCGAGACCGCGCGGCAGCGCGAGCGGCGGACGGCGGCGCTGTACGCGATGAGCCGGGAGCTGGCCGGCGCGCGCGGGGTCGAGGGGCTCCTGGAGATCGCCGTCCGGCACATCACGGACGTGTTCCGATGCCAGGTCGCCGTCCTGCTGCCGGTGGCCGGCGGGCGACTCGCGCCGCAACCGGCCGCGCCATTCGACCTCGACGCCAACGAGCTGGCCGTGAGCCAGTGGGTGTACGAGCATCGGCAGCTCGCCGGCCTCGGAACGGCGACGCTCCCCGGCGCGTCCGCCCTGTATCTGCCTCTGCTCGCCTCGCGCGGACCGGTCGGGGTCATCGGCGTGCGGCCTCCGAGCCGCCACGCCTTCGACGCCCCCGACCAGCTCCACCAGCTCGAGACCTTCGCCAATCAGACCGCTCTCGCCCTCGAGCGGGCCCTGCTCGCTGGCGAGGCTCAAGAGGCCCAGCTGCGCATCGAGACGGAGCGCCTCCGCAACTCGCTGCTCAGCTCGGTCTCCCACGATCTCAAGACGCCGCTGGCGGCCATCACCGGCGCGGCCAGCACGCTGCTGGACAGCGAGGGCCATCTCGACGACGGGACGCGGCGTGAGCTGCTCGAGTCCGTACGTGAGGAGGCGGACCGCTTGACCCGTCTCGTCCAGAACCTGCTGGAGATGACCCGCCTCGAGTCGGGAGCCGTGCAGCTCCGCAAGGAGTGGCACTCGGTCGAGGAGGTGATCGGCGCCGCCCTGAGCCGGCTCGAGAAGCGCCTCGGCGGGCGACGGGTGCACACCCGCGTGCCGCCGGACCTCCCGCTCGTCGCCATGGACGACGTCCTGATCGAGCAGATTCTCGTCAACCTCCTGGACAACGCCCTCAAGTACACTCCCGCCGGCAGCCCGATCTCGATCGTCGCGACCGCGAGCGACCGCGCGGTGACGGTCGAGGTGGCCGATCGCGGTCCGGGCTTGCCGCCGGGCGAGGAGGACCGCATCTTCGAGAAGTTCTACCGCGGCGCCTCGACACCCGGTCGCGGCAGCGGGCTGGGACTGGCCATCTGCCAGGCGATCGTGCGCGCCCACGACGGCCGCATCTGGGCGCAGAACCTCCCGGAGGGAGGCGTCGCCTTCCTCTTCACGCTCCCGATCACCGAGGCGGCCCCCGCCGTGGTCGCGCATGAGTGAGCCGAGCATCGTCCTCATCGAGGACGAGACGCCGATCCGGCGCTTCCTGCGGGCCACGCTCGTGGCCGCCGGCTATCGCCTGTTCGAAGCCGGGAGCGGCGCCGACGGGCTGGTGGAGGCGGCCACGCGGCAGCCGGACGTCGTGATCGTCGACCTGGGCCTGCCGGACATGGACGGTCTCGACGTCATCCGGCGGCTGCGGGAATGGACGAGCGTGCCGGTGATCGTGCTATCGGCGCGCGGGAAGGAGCGCGACAAGGTGGAGGCCCTCGACGCCGGCGCCGATGACTACGTCAGCAAGCCCTTCGGGCCGCGGGAGCTGCTGGCGCGGATCCGGGTCGCGCTGCGCCACGCCGTCGGCGCCGTGCGGGTGGGGGAGGACGTGTTCGCCCTCGGCGAGCTCCAGGTCGATCTCTCGCGGCGGCGCGTCACCGTCGGGGCCGATCGGGAGGTCCATCTCACCCCGATCGAGTACAAGCTCCTGGCCACGCTGGTGCGGCACGCCGGAAAGGTGCTGACGCACCGGCAGCTCCTCGCCGCGGTGTGGGGCCCGTCGCACGAGGACCAGGCCCACTATCTCCGGGTGTACATGGGCCAGCTCCGGCGGAAGATCGAGGCCGACCCGGCGCGCCCTCGTTACCTGCTCACGGAGCCCGGGGTCGGCTACCGGCTGGCGGAGGAGTGAACGCGCGCGCCCCTCCCGTCCGCCGGTACGGGATGTATCGGCTGGGCGGGAGGGGGAGCGCTGGTCCGTGCCTCCGAGCCCGCCGACCAAAGTCGTGACCCGGATGCTCCTGCGGGCGCCGGCGCACCCTCGACGCGGAGGTGGGCCATGGAGCGCGTGATCGAGCGGGGCTGCGGGTTGGACGTGCACAAGAAGACGGGGACGGCCTGCGTGCTGGCGCCCGGCGCGAACGGGGCGCGCGAGCAGCCCGGGCGGACGTTTGGCACGACCACCGCCGAACTGCTGACGCTGCGGGACTGGCTCGAGGCCCACGGCGTCACCCACGTGGCGATGGAGAGCACCGGGGTCTACTGGAAGCCGGTCTTCTACGTCCTCGAGGAGGCCGTCACCTGTGTCCTGGCCAACGCAGCGCAGATCGCCCAGGTCCCCGGCCGGAAGACCGACGTGAAGGACTGCGTGTGGATCGCCCAACTGCTCGAGCACGGGCTCATCCGGAAGAGCTTCGTGCCGCCGGTGCCGATTCGGGAGTGGTGGATCTCACCCGCTATCGCAAGGCCCGCAGTCAGGAGCGCACCCGAGAGGGCAACCGCTGGCTGCGCGGCGCCCTCATCGAGGCCGCCCTCGGCGCAGGCACGCACTCGGCCAAAGGCGCCTTCGCCGCCCGCTATCGGCGTGTCATGCAGCACCGCAGGCACAAGAAAGCGGTGGTGGCGGTCGCCCACGCCCTGCTCGTCTCGGCCTCTCACCTGCTCACCCACAAGACGACCTACCACGATCCCGGCGCTGATTACTACGACCGGCGCCACACCGAGCGCGCGCGGCGCCGCGCCATCCAAGCGCTCGAACGCCAGGGCTACCGCGTGATTCTCGAACCCGCGGGTTGAGCGCGAGGTCCATCCAACGGGGATTTTCTGAGCAAAGCCCCATTCTCGGAGGTCGCCACTCCCCCCACGCGTCAGCGGGGTGCTCTGGCCGCCTGCCCCCAGATACACTGCGGCTTCGCCTCGATCCTCGACGGCCACGAGATGACCCCCGCCGCCCAGCGCGCGAAGCTGGAGCTGGTCGTCCACTTCGCCCGGAGGCGCACGAGTCGTCCATGGCCTGCTCCAGTCGCTCGAAAGCCGGACGAAACGACGAACCGTCCCGGCGGAGCCGGCGGGCTCACCGCGTCCGCCGCCGGCATCCCCACCGCGCCGCTCCCGGCGGGGCGTGCCCGCGAACATGACGTGGATCATAGCTCAGGCGCGGCGCCGCCGGCGCCAGCGCCGGATGTCGCCCCAGACGGCGCCGAGGACCGCGAGCACCATGAGCGGACCCGTGTCGATTATGAACAGCGCGCGGCGCCGGGTGGCCCGCAGCCCTTCGGCCTCGTCCCGGATGGTGGCGAGGTGGTGGGGCAGTTGCTTCCCTCCTTGAGCTCGACAGCGACGCCGGACTCCCGTAGCGCCCGACGCGGTCTGGACCTCGGCCCCGTCGGGAAGGGGGGGCCGTGCCGAATCCGCCGCAGGCGGTGCCCGAGGGCCGCAGGGACGTCGCCGGGGCGGCCGGCTTCCGCGGCCGCACATCGCGTTGCGGTGGATGGCGCGCGGGCCGCGGGAGGTGGTGGCCCGTTGCGGGTCGCCATCTGGTATGCTACCCGCGCGTCGCCCCCGGCCGGCCGAGGCCGCCTGAGCGGCTGGGGAGCGCGTGGCGGACCTGTCCATCCGATACCCGGCGAGGCTGGGGTGTCTGGGGCGCAGAGGGGACCGGTCGAGCGAGGAGGGCTGTCGGCGGTGGGAGCCAGCGCGGTGCGGGAGCGGGTGAGTCCGGGGTGCGCCCGGGGCGCGAGAGCGCCGCCCCTCTATCGCGACGTGCCGGCAAGGAGGAGCGAGTGGCGCCGGAGGCGAGGGCGCCGCCGGGTGGCCGGGACGTATCCCAGGAGTCTCTGATCTCTAAGCGTTGCCAGGGGAGGTACGGATGGGCACCTATTTCAGCGATCGGGAGTTTGCTCAGGTCGAGCCGGCGGAGAGCGCATTTCGCTCGCCGATCCCGACCCAGGTCATCTCGAACGGGGAATTCAATCCACCACCGCAGACGCCCCAGCAGAAGCAGGTCGAGGCCCGCATCAAGGAGCTGGCCGACACCTATGGCGCGAAGCTGGGCATGGACCGCCGTCGGTTCCTCCAGACCGCCAGCGGCATGGCCGCGGCCTTCGTGGCCATGAACAACGTGTTCGGCAACGTGTTCGACGTCTCCGAGGCCGAGGCGGCGGATCCCATGGTGGCCCAGGCCCGCGCCGCTGGGACCAAGGGCCAGTTCATCATGGACGTGCAGACGCACTGGGTGCGCGACGATTACGGCCAGGAGGGGTTCATCGGCTTTCTGAAGGCAATCAACGACCTCGAGAAGAGCGGGCTCGACCCCAGCAAGATCAGCGTGTACGACGTCAAGTTCGAGAACTACGTCCGGCAGATCTACCTCAACAGCGACACGTCGGTGGCGGTGCTGAGCGGCGCGCCCTTTGACGACAAGTCGTGGGAGTTCCTGACGAACCAGGAGATCGCGAACGGCGTCAACATGGTCAACAAGACCGCGGGCAGCACGCGGATACTGGGGCATGCTGTGGTCAGGCCGGGGCAGCCGGGCTGGATGGACGAGGTGGACCAGGCCCTGGCCACGCGGCCCCCGGCCAGCTGGAAGATGTACACGATCGGCGACCCGCTCTCGGCCAAGACCAAGTACCCGTTCCGGCTCGACGACGAGAAGCTGATGTACCCGTTCTACGAGAAGATCGATAGGGCCGGCATCCGGAACATCTGCATCCACAAGGGGCTGATGCCGGCGGACTACGAGGAGAGCTGGGCTGGCGTCTGGAAGTACCAGACCGCCTGGGACCTCCCCAAGGCGGCCACGGACTGGCCACAGATCAACTTCATCATCTACCACGGATGCTTCCGTGCCTTCATGGACCCGCCGGGGGCGGCCCTGGCCGAGTTCGAGAAGACGGGCGACATCAAGTGGGCGACCGAGCTCTCCCGGGTGCCGGAGAAGAGTGGCACCAGGAACGTCTTCGCGGAGATGGGCACCAGCTTCGCCACCACGGCGGTGCTCCATCCCCGCATGGCGGCGGCGCTGCTCGGCACGTGGGTCAAGGGCCTCGGTTCGAGCAACGTGGTCTGGGGCACCGACTCGGTCTTCCACGGCTCGCCGCAGTGGCAGATCGAGGCCTTGCGCCGGCTCGAGATCCCGCAGGACATGCAGAAGAAGTGGGGCTTCGCGCCGCTCGGCGCGGCCAACGGCCCGGTGAAGAACCAGATCCTCGGGCTCAACTCGGCCAGCATGTACAACATCAACCTGCGCGCCAGCTATCCACGGTTCACCGAGGACAAGTTCGCGCAGATCAAGGAGGAATACCGGACGGCCGGCACGCTCGACACGCTGCGCGACAACGCGGCGCACGGGTGGATCCGGCGGCGCGCATAGTCACCCGCCCGAGCGCTCCCTGCCCCATCCGTCGCCGACGCGACGGGTGGGGCAGGGGGGGCCGCCCAACCGTCGCCTACCTGGCCGTCGCCAGGTAGGCGACGATCTTCCGGCGCACCACGTCGCCCACTGTGATTCTCTGCGGCGCCGCCGCTGGTGCTCGATCGAGATGTCGGCGAGCGCATGGGCCTCGCGCAACTCCACCCAGCCGGTTGCATTCTCGAACCGCGACAGCGTCGGCTGCGAGGCCACGGCCCTCCCGTCCAGCGGATCGCGCCCGACGACGAGCTTGTGCGCCGGATCGTCGGCCAGCCGGGCAGCGTCGTTGCAGTCCGCGTAGCCACCCGCGAGGCCGAAGACGCGGCACCTCCGAGCGACTCGATGGTTCTTCCCTTTCATCCTCGCGAATGTTCCGGGCTAGCGCCGTCGCGCGCGAGGGACAAGACGTGCCGCCTGGGGGCGGGCCTCAATCGCCAGCGCCGCCTTCGTGGTCTCTCCCCCCTCGCCGCGGTGGCACGCCCCCGTGTGCCCGCATACGCTGCACACGCAGTGCCGCTCGGGGTCGGCCCGGTACCGGTCGCACGGCACGCGATCGACGCAGCAGTAACACGCGATGACCGGAGCCTTCATCGTCCCGCTCCTGCTCGGACCCCGTCCGCTACATCAACTCCTTGATGAGGGCTTGCGCGACGTCCGGCGGAACGCCCAGCCGCCGGTGCGCCAGCGGGCCGCCTTCGCCAAGGACCGGCTCGAGCTGGTCCAGCGCCGGGAGATCCTCGCGTTTCCAGAAGAGGCCGATCGGAATGACCTCGCCCCACAGACGGCCTTTCTCCATGGCGCCGTGGAAGTCGGTCGGGTCGTGGCCCATCTCCTCCAGCTTGCGGGTCCGCTGCTTGAAGAATTCGTGCGTATTGTCGTGGTTGTACGTCACGCAGGGACTGAAGGTGTCGATCAGGGCGAAGCCTCGGTGCTGCATGCCCCCTTTGATCAGTTCCACCAGATGCTTCTGCTGGCCGGTGAATCCCCGGGCGACGTAGGTCGCCCCGGCCGCGATGGCCAGCGGGATCGGGTTGACCGGGTTTTCGACGCTGCCAAAGGGTGTGCTCTTGGTGTTCATGCCCTTGACGCTGGTGGGGGACAACTGCCCGGTGGTCAGTCCGTAGATCTGGTTGTTCATGACGACATAGGTCAGATCGACGTTGCGGCGCATGGAGTGGAGAAAGTGATTGCCCCCGATGCCGTATCCGTCACCGTCGCCGGCCGTGACGACGATCTTCAGGTCGTGATTGGCCAGTTGGGCTCCCGTGGCAACGGCCAGGGCGCGGCCGTGCAAGGTGTGCATGCCATAGGTGTTGAGATAGCCGGGCAGGTTCGACGAGCAGCCGATGCCGCTGATGGTCATGACCTCATGGGGCTGGAGCCCCAGCTCGGCGATCGCTTGCTTCAGAGCCGCGAGCACGCCGAAGTCGCCGCACCCCGGGCACCAATCGGGATCCACCTTGCCTTTGAGATCCTTGACGGTCACCTCGGCGCGCCCGGGCTTGGGCCCGGCCTGACCCCGTGTGGTCGCCGCGGTGTCGGCGATGCTGTCCATGGCCGCCTCCTTCAAACCTGGATCTCGTGCACGGGCACGTACTGTCTGGTCGAGCCCGCCAGGATGGCTCGTACACCATCCACGATGTGGTGCGGCATGAACGGCTCCCCGTCATATTTTCGGATGTGACCATCGGCGACGATGCCTGTCTCCGATCGCAGGTAGCGCGCGAACTGCCCGCTGTAGTTGTTCTCGATGACGATGATCTTCGGACATCCGGACAGGATCGAAACAATCGCGTCGACGTGCAGCGGGACGAGCCACTTGACCTGGAGATTGTTGGCCGCGATGCCCGCCTCGGCCAGCTGTTGCATGGCTTCGCGAATGACGCCTTCTGTCGAACCCCAGCCCACCAGCGTGACTCGGGCGTCCGCGGCCCCATGAACCTTTGGCGGCTCCAGGAGCGGAAGGACCCCCTTCATCTTGCGCATCCGTTTCTCGTGGATCGCCTGACGCTTGTGCGGGTCCGTGAACTCGTCACTGATCAACACGCCCTCCTCGTCGTGTTCATCGGTGGCCACGACGTGGGCGTGTCCGGGGGTTCCCGGCAACGCCCGGGGCGAGATGCCGCTCTCGGTGATGAGGTAGCGCTTGAAATCGCCGTTCGCCGGCGGCGGGTCACCGTCGAGGCCGATGACGTCGCCGCGGTCGATGGGCGCGTTGAAATCCAGCTCCACCGGGTCGATGCTGGACCGACCTTCGGAAAGAAGCAAATCGGAGAGGATGATGCCTGGACACTGGAATCGGTCGACCAGGTTGAAGAGTCGCGGGACGATCTTGAAGCAATCGGCGATCGTCGTCGGGGCGACGATGATGCGGGGATAATCCCCCTGGCCGGCGCCCAGCACTTGCCAGAGATCGCCCTGGTCTTGGTGGGCACTCCCGTGGCCGGGCCGGCCCGCTGGACATCGATGCAGACGACGGGGATCTCCATCATGGCCGCCGAGCCGAGGGCTTCGCTCATGAGGGCGAACCCGCCCCCGGACGTCGCGCACATCGCGCGGCAGCCCGCGTGCGCCGCCCCGATCGCCATGTTGATCACGCCGATCTCGTCTTCGACCTGCCGAACCATGATGCCGAGTTGACGCGCGTGTCGCGCCATCCAGTGCAGCACTCCGGTCGAGGGGCTCATGGGATAGGCGCGATAAAAGCGCACCCCGGCGGCGGCGCCGCCCATGGCGAGGGCCTGGTTGCCCTCGAGGAACGCCAGGCGTTTGCCCGTGTCGGGAAGTGAGAACGGAAACGGAGTGAAATGCGTCGCGGCGTAGTCGTAGCCCGCCCGCGCGACGCCCACGTTTTCCGCAATGGCCGCCTCGCCTTTCCGCCGGAACTGGAGCGTCAGGATCTCGGCGAGAATCTCGAACTCGACCGTGATCAAGCGCAAGACCGCGGCCAGCGCGATGGTGTTCTGAACGAGATCGCCCCTGATCGCGGGCGCCAGCGCTTTGACGGAAAACGGACAGAGTTGCACGCCGTCCGGAGCGGCACCGGGCGTGATCGTGTCGCTGTTGAACAACACCGCCGAGCCCGCGCGCATCAGCTTCAGGTGCCGATCCATCGTGTCTTGATTCAGCGGCATCAGGACGTCGAGCTTGTCGCCGTAAGTCAGGACGGGCTGGTCACTCGTGCGGAGGGTCAGGAAGATGTGACCGCCGCGAATGATGGACTGGTAGGCATTGTAGGCGTTGATGTGGAGCCCGTGGCGGATGAAGATCCGCGCCAGAACGTCGCCGGGAGTGGCAATCCCCTGGCCGGCCGCGCCGCCAATGCCGATGGCGAGGTCGATTCTCTTCACGGCTCATCTCCTGTCAGAGCGCTCGGTCGATCCAACGCCGGTGCCCGCCGTGCGAGCCGTACGGCGCGAATCAGGCTCCCCCGGTACCGTCGGCCGGCACCCGAAAACGCCACTACCGTGGTGGAAGGCGACAGCCGACAGCAGCCACCCCGCGCTGAACCCAGGCAATCTTGCGCGGTCCGACGGCTGCGGTCAAGGAGCCGGAGGTCGAGGGGGGGCGCCCGCTGGCGCGCTCGGAGGTCAAGAGGCGCGGCGGCAGCACGGGCGGCGGCGCTCGGTCAGCGCGAGACGGCGGGCGGCTGGGTCCAGCCGCGCGCGGCGCGCAGCGATTCCCGGAGCCGCGCCGTGGCGCCCTCGTCCACCGTCCAGGTCCGCGTGTCGACGACGACGCCGTAGTCGTCGCGGGCGGAGGCCGGGCTCACCAGCTCGTTGCGGACGTCGCGGAGCACGCGCCGGGGGTCGCGCTCCAGCGGATCGCCCCAGCCGCCGGGGCCGGGCTGGTCGTGGCGGTACACGTCGCCCCGCTTGATCGTCATCGTGACCTTGGAGGCCAGGACGCGGTGCTCGCCGTCCGGGTTGAGGATGTTGCGACACGGCTGGCCGGGGCTCCCTCCGTACAGCCCGTAGGGTCGGAAAGTCCGCCGGTCGGCGCGCACCTGGAGGACGCCTTCCTCCTCGAGGAACCGGTAGATGCGACGGACGCTCATCCCGCCGCGGAACTTGCCCGGGCCGCCGGCGTCCTGGATGAACTCGAACGAGAGGATCTCGAGCGGCTGCTCGACCTCGCACACCTCGGCCGGCTGCGAGGAGACGTTGGCCATCATGTTGGCGTTGCCGTCGAGCCCGTCGGCCCACGGGCGGCCGCCCCAGGCCGAGCAGAGGAAGTCCACGTAGATGAACGGCGTGCGGTCGGCGTAGTAGCCGCCGATGGAGATGCCGGTGTTGCCGCCCTCCGACGCGGCGAAGACGCGGTCGGGCAGCATCATGGCCAGCGCGCCGAAGCAGCAGTCGACCATGCGGAAGCCGGTGAGGCCGCGGGCGGCGGTGGCCGCCGGGAGGACGCAGTTGGCGATGGTGCCCGGCGGCGCCACCACCTCGATCGCCCGGTAGAAGCCCTCGTTGTTGGGGATGTCGGCGGGGAGGATGGACTTGATGCAGGTGTAGGTCGCGGCCTTGGTGAACGACAGCGTGCTGTTGATGGCGCCCTTGACCTGCGGCGACGAGCCCGTCCAGTCGGCGACGAGCGTGTCGCCGTGCTTGCGGAGGGTCACCGTGAGCGGGATGGGCTGGCCGACGTCGACGCCGTCGTCGTCGATCCAGTCCTGGAACGCGTACTCGCCGTCCGGGAGCCGGCTGACGGCGGCGCGGGTCATCCGCTCCGTGTGGTCGATCAGCTCCTGCATGTAGCCCGTCACGGTCTCGGGGCCGTGGCGCTCGACCAGGCGGAGGAAGGCCTCCTCGGCGATGTGGCAGGCGGCGAGCTGGGAGCGGAGGTCGCCGAAGACCCGGACGGGGACGCGCACGTTCTTCTCGATGAGGCGGAAGAGCGTCTCGTTCGGCGTGCCCGCGTCGTACATCTTGACCGGCGGGATGCGCAGGCCCTCCTGGTAGGTCTCGGTGGAATCGGACGCGTTCGAGCCCGCGACGCGGCCGCCCATGTCGGTCTGGTGGCACACGGTGGCGGCGAAGGCGAGCTGCTTCCCCTGGAAGAAGATCGGCTTCAGGACGAACACGTCGGGCAGGTGCATCCCGCCCTCGAACGGATCGTTGAGGCAGTAGATGTCGCCGGGCAGCATGCGGTCGCCGTAGCGGCGGATCGTGGCCGCCAGCGCCTCGGGGACCGAGCAGAGGTGCGCGGGGAGGGTCAGCCCCTGGGCGACGGTGTGCCCGTCGCCGTCGCAGAAGGCCGTCGAGTAGTCCATCACGTCCTTCAGCACCCCCGAGTAGGCGGTGCGAAAGATCGTCAACGCCATCTCGTCGGCGATCGACAGGAGGGCGTTCTTGAACAGCTCGACGGCGATCGGGTCGCGGCGGGCGGTGGTCATGGCTCAACCTCTCCTCGGCGGAACGGTCTGGAGCTCGATGACGATGTTGCCGTGCTCGTCGAGGGCGGCGGTCGCGCCCGGCGGGACGACGCAGGTCGCGTCGTACTCCTCGACGATGCAGGGCCCTTCCCTCGGGGCGGCCAGGTCGCCCCGGACGAGGACCGTGGTCTCGAGCCACCCGCACTCGGGGCCGAAGTAGACGCGGCGCGCGGACGGCCGCTCGCCGCCCCGCTCGAGCGCGACGCGCACGCGCTCGGGAACCCGCGGCGCGGCGGGGATCCCCTGGGCGACCAGGCGGAGGTTCACGATCTCGACGGGCTCGTCCGCGCCGGCGCGGTGCCCGTAGGTCCGCTCGTGCTCGCGGCCGAAGGCCTCCTCCAGCTCGGCCAGCGCCCGCCGGTCGAGCGTCGTCGCCGCGACGGGGATGGTCAGCTCGAAGGACTGGCCGTGGTAGCGGAGGTCGGCGGAGACGCGGAGCCGGGTCGCCGCGCCGGCGAAGCCCTCGGCGGCGAGCTGGGCGAGGGCCTCGGCGCGCATGCGCCCGAGGACCTGGCCGAGCTCGGCGGGGTCGAGCTGGCGGGTCTGACGGCGGAAGGTCCGCACGTAGTGGTGCTCGACGTCGGAGTAGAGCAGCCCGAAGGAGGAGAAGAGGCCGGGCGCGGGCGGGACGACGATCTTCCGCATCTCCAGCGCCTGCGCCATGCCCGCCGCGAAGAGGGGACCGTTGCCGCCGAAGGCGAAGAGCACGTAGTCGCGCGGGTCGCGCCCCCGCTCGCTGGAGACGGCCTTGATCGCCCGGATCATGTTGGAGGCGGCGATGAGGTGGGCGCCGTAGGCGGCGTGGGCCACGCCGAGCCCGAGGGGCCGGGCCACCCGTTCCTCGAATACCTCGTGCGCGCGCGTGGCGTTGAGCTTCACGGCGCCGCCCACGAGGTAGGCCGGGTTCAGGTAGCCGAGGATCACGTTGGCGTCGGTGATGGTGGGCTCGGTCCCGCCGAGGTCGTAGCAGAGCGGGCCCGGCGAGGCGCCGGCGCTCCGCGGGCCGACCTGGATGGCGCCGCCGGCGTCGATCCAGACGATGGAGCCGCCGCCGGCGCCGACCTCGGCGAGGTCGATGGCGGGGACGCGCAGCAGGTAACCCGCGCCCGTGAGGAGGCGCGAGCCCACCATGATGCCGCCGCCGACCTGGTACTCCGCGGCGCGGTTCACCTCGCCGTCCTCGATGATGGACGCCTTGGCGGTGGTGCCGCCCATGTCGAAGGTGATCACCCGGCCGAGCCCCATGCGCCGCGCGACGGCCTGGCCGCCGACGACGCCGGCGGCCGGCCCCGACTCGATGATGTGCATCGGCATCCGGGTGGCGGCCTCGGCGGTCATGAGGCCGCCGTTGGACTGCATGATGAGGAGCGGCGCCGCGATCCCGATCTCGCCGAGCCCGTCGCGCAGCACGGCGAGGTAGCGCTGGACGATCGGCATCACGTAGGTGTTGATGACGGTGGTCGAGGTGCGCTCGTACTCCTTGATCTCGGGCAGGACCTCCGAGCTGATGCACAGCGGGAGGTCGGGCGCGCGGCGGCGAACCAGCGCCTGGACTTGCTCCTCGTGGGCCGGGTTGGCGTAGGCGTTGATCAGGCAGACCGCCAGCGCCTCGATCCCCTCGGCGAGGAGCCGGTCCAGGGCGCGCTCGACGTCGGCGACGTCGAGCGGCCGGACGACCTCGCCCCGGGCGTTCACCCGCTCGTCCACCTCCATCCGCAGGTAGCGCTCCACCAGGGGCGCCGGCTTCTCCCACTCGAGGTCGTAGAGCCGCGGCATCCGGAGGCGCCGGATCTCGAGCACGTCCCGGAAGCCCCGGGTGGTGATGAGGCCCGTGCGGGCGCCCCGCAGCTCGAGGATGGCGTTGGAGGCGACGGTGGTGCCGTGCATGACCTCGGCGACGTCGCTCCCGCCGAGCCCCGTCTCGTGGAAGAGCTCGCGAACGCCCTCCACGATGGCGCGCGCGTAGTTGTCGGCGGTCGAGGACACTTTCCGCGTGTGGATGCGGCCCTCGGCGTCGAGGAAGACGATGTCCGTGAAGGTGCCGCCGATGTCCACGCCGACGCGAAACTGGCTCATGTCAGAGACCTCCCGGGAAGTGGGCCGTCCACCCGCACGCCTGCTCGTACGCGTGGGCGACCCGCAGGACCTTCGCGTCCGCGAAGGCCGGGCCGTGGACCATCAGGCCCACCGGAAGCCCGGCCCGCGTGAAGCCGCAGGGGACGCTGCACGCGGGCTCGCCCGTCAGATTGGCGACGCACGTGAGGCGCGCGCCCACGTCGAGCACCGAGACCGTGCGGCCCTTCAGGCTGACCTCGAGCCGCCCGATCGGGGTGGCGGGGAGCGGCGTGGCCGGCGAGACGAGGACGTCGACACGGCGGAAGACCTCCCGCAGCGAGTGGCGGATGCGGGCCCGCACCCGCTGGGCCTGCAGGTAGTCCGACGCCAGGTAGAGGAGCGCGCCCTTCAGGAGCGTGCCGACGTCGGCCCCGTAGTCCTGCGGGCGCGTGAGGAGCCACCGGCGGTGATAGTGCGCGGCTTCCGCCCACGCCACCACGAAGCAGGTGTCGAGCGCGGCCTCGACGCCGGGGATCTTCACCTCCACCACCGACGCGCCGAGCTTCCGGAGCCGGTCGATGGCGGCCCGGACGAGGCGCTCGACCTCGGGGTCGATCACGTCGAAGTAGTAGTGGGCCGGCACGCCGACGCGGACGCCCGCGAGGTCGGGCCGGAGCGCGCGCTGGAGGTTCGGGAGCCTGACGCGCGCCGACGAGGGATCGCGCGGATCGTGGCCGGCGATCGCCTGGAGCACGGCGGCGGCGTCGGCGACCGTGCGCGTCATGGGGCCGCCGTGGTCGAGCGACCAGCTCTCCGGGAGGATCCCCGTGCGGGGTACGAGGCCGTAGGTCGGCTTGTGGCCGACGATGCCGCAGAAGGAGGCGGGGATCCGGATCGAGCCGCCGGTGTCGCTGCCGAGCGAGGCCAGGCCCAGGCCGGCGGCGACGGCGGCGGCCGAGCCTCCCGACGAGCCGCCCGGGATGTACCCGGGCTTCCACGGATTCTGGCAGGTCCCGAAGTGCGGGTTGTCGGTCGTCACGCCGGCCGCGAACTCGTGGAGGTTCGTCTTGCCGACGAGCACGGCGCCCGCCGCGGCCAGGCGCGCCGTCGCGGTGGCGTCGGCGCTCGGGACGAAGTCGCCGAGGATCTTCGAGCCCGCGGTGGTGCGGATGCCCTTCGTGCAATAGATGTCCTTGAGCGTGATCGGGATTCCGTGGAGCGGGCCCCGGTACGCGCGCGTCGCGATCTCGCGGTCCGCCCGGCGCGCCCGGGTCAGCGCGAGGTCGGCGGTGACGGTGATGAAGGCCTTCAAGGTGCCGTCGAGCCGCTGGATCCGGTCGAGGCACGCGCGCGTCAGCTCCTCCGCCGAGAGCTTCCGCGCGCGCAGCAGCCGCGCCGCGGCCGTGATCGTGAGGCCCCGCAGCTCGTCAGGGCTCATCGCTCAGGGGACGGAGGAAGTCGAACTCGAAGGGCTCGACGTCGATCGCGTAGAGGCGCTCGACGCGCCGGCGAAAGGTCTCGAAGACCGCGGCCAGCTCCGGCGTCGTGTCGGCGCGGAGCCCCGACCAGTCGGCGAGGACCCGCGCGACGTCGGGGGTGATCGGGTCAGTCATCGGGGCGCTCCTGACCGGGCGTCGGCCCGGGGTTCGACGATCTCGTTTTGCGCGCGGGGCCGGAAGCAGGCGACGCGGCGCCCGCGAGGGCACGCCGCCCTCTGCCACACCTCGGCGAATCGCTCGCCCCGCGGCCGTCGCGCTCTTCCTCGCCGATCCCTCGCGCCTCCTGAGCCAGCGCGCGGAGAGTATCGCGTACCCTCTCCGCTTCCGCCAGGGCTACATTCCACCGCCGCTCCCGTTCCCCCGAGTCGATATCATGTGCTCCCTGCTTGCGCGGTTTTGTCCCTTGACAAGGATGATGATTCGACATAGTCTCCGCGCAATTTCTCTCTCGAACACCCGTTGAAGTTCCTCCTGGGTAGGTGCCGGTCAGGTGGTCGCTCTGGCCGGATCGGGGCTCCTGAGAGAGAGGGTGAGGCCTCGTGACCTATCTCTCCGTGCACCAGCTGTCCCTCAACTTCGGCGGCGTGCGCGCGGTCGATGGTGTGACCTTCAGCCTCCACGAGGGAGAGATCCACGGGCTGATCGGCCCCAACGGGGCCGGGAAGACCACCACGTTCAATTGTGTCACGGGCTTCTATCGTCCCACCGGCGGCGCCATCCGCTTTCGCGAGCGCGAGATCACCCACCTCCGGCCCGATCAAATCGCTCGTCTCGGCATCGCGCGCACCTTCCAGAACGTGCAACTCTTCCGGAGCATGAGCGCCCTCGACAACATCCTGGTGGCGAAGCACAGCCAGATGCGCACCGGTATCCTGGCGGAGGCTCTTGCCTTCCGCCTCGTGCGACGGCAGGAGCGCATGGTCCGCGACGAGGCCGAGGAGCTCATGGAGTTCCTGGGCCTGACGGGAATCCAGCGACAGGCCGCCGGCAATCTCCCGTTGGGCTCCCAAAAGCGCCTCGAGCTGGGGCGAGCCTTGGCGTTGGCGCCCCGGTTACTGCTCCTCGACGAGCCCGCTTCGGGACTGAACACCTCGGAGACGCAGGCTCTCGCCCAACTCCTGCTCGAGGTTCGGGAGCGGTTCAAGCTCACCGTCCTGCTCGTCGAACACGACATGGGTCTGGTGATGAACATCTCCGACACCATCACGGTGCTCAATTTCGGACGCAAGATCGCCGAGGGCACGCCTCGCGACGTGCAAAACGACCCGGAGGTCATCAAGGCCTACCTGGGGGAGACCAGCGGTGTCGACCGGCGATAGTCCGGGGACGATCGGCGCTCCGTTGCTGACCGTGGACGGGATCGAGACCTACTATGGCGGCATTCAGGCGCTCAAGGGCATTTCCTTCAAGGTGCCCGAAGGCTCCATCGTCGCGCTCCTCGGCGCGAATGGCGCCGGCAAGTCGACGACTCTGAAGGCCATCTCGGGTCTGGTGCCGCCCGTGCGAGGAACGGTGGTCTTCGGGGGACGGCGGATCGATGGACTTCCCTCGGAGAAGGTCGTGCGCATGGGTATCTCCCACGTCCCTGAGGGCCGCGAGCTCTTCCCCGAGCTGACCGTCCTGGAGAACTTGAAAATGGGCGCCTACACCCGAACGGATAAGCGGGAGACCCAGCGAGGTCTCGAACTGGTGCAGGCGCATTTCCCCATCCTCGCCGAACGGCGTTCACAACTGGCGGGCACGCTGAGCGGCGGGGAGCAGCAGATGCTGGCGATCGGGCGCGCGGTGATGGCTCGACCCAGGCTGATGCTCCTCGACGAACCCTCGCTGGGGTTGGCGCCCCTGCTCGTGGAGGAGATCTTCGGGATCATACGCGAGATCCACGCGAGCGGGACCACCGTCCTTCTCGTCGAGCAAAACGCCAACAAGGCGCTTTCCGTCGCCGACTATGGCTACGTGCTGGAGACGGGAACGATCTCGCTCGCGGGCGACAGTCAGCAACTCCTCCAGGACGACCACGTCCGCCGGGCGTACCTCGGGCATCGGTAGCGCACACGAAAGGAGTAGTCACATGAAACGACTTCTCGGCAGCGCCGGAGCTCTGGCCGGCCTCATCGGTCTCCTCGTCGTCCTCAGCGGGGGCGCGCCGACCTGGGCGGAAGACGGCGTCACGGACACGGAAGTGATCATCGGCGCTGGCATGGACCTGACGGGCGCCGTGGCCAACTGGGGTGTCAATATCAAGGCCGGCATGGAGGCCGTTTTCAATCGGGTGAACGACGCGGGGGGCGTCCACGGCCGCAAGATCAAGCTGATCGCCTACGACCACGTGTATCAACCCCCCAAGGCCGTGACCAACGCCAAGCGCCTCGTGGAACGCGACAAGGTGTTCGTCATGATGGGGCACCTGGGGACGCCGACGACCAAAGCGATCAAGGAGTACCTGGAAGAGAAGCAGGTCCCGAACATCTTCCCGGCCACCCTGGCCAGCATGTGGACCACCTCGGGGAAGTGGCATGTCGGCGATCTCGCCAGCTATGCCGACCAGACCTGGCTGATCGTCGATTACCTGGTCAATGAGCGGAAGATCAGGAAGATCGCCAGCTTCTACCAGGACGATGAGTACGGCCTCGACGGGCACCTGGCAGGGAAGGCCCGCCTGAAACAGTATGAGCTCGCCTACGTGGCCGAAGTCGATTACAAGCGCGCCGACATCGACTTCAGCTCGCAGGCCGCGAAGCTCAAAGAGTCCGGGGCGGAGGCCGTCATCGTGCAGGCGGTGTATCGCGAGCCGCCGCGGCTGGCGGAACAATGTCACGCCATCGGGTACTATCCCCAGTTCATCGGCCCCGGGCCCATCGTGGTGAACAAGACGATCGAACTGGGCGGCAAGCACGTCGAGGGGCTCATCGGGGTGGAGGTGTATCCGCTGCCTACCGACCCCGGCGCCTTCCTGGATCTCTACCGGGCCGACATGAAGAAGTATTTTCCCGGGCTGCCGCCGGACACCACCAACTTGTACGGGTATCAGAAGGCCGCCCTGTTCGTCGAAGCCCTGCAACGCACGGGGCGAAACCTCACGCGCGATTCCCTGCTCAAGTCGATCGAATCCATCAAAGATTGGGACCCCGGCTGGGGCCTCAAGTATAGCTACGGCGGCGACAATCGCCGCGGGATGAGCCGTGTGGGCCGTCTGGTCACGGTGAAGAACGGCAAGTGGACGAAGATGAGCCAATGGATCGAGCTGAAGGAAGGGGGACGCCGCTAACCCGCGTCGCCCCTACGGGGACGCCGGGGTGGAGATGACGAGCATGGTCGAGATTCTGACCAGCCAGGTGGTGAGCGGGCTCGCGACCGGGTGTGTGTACGCGCTGATCGCCCTGGGTTTCGTCCTCATCTTCAAGGCCACCGACGTGGTGAACTTCGCGCAGGGCGAGTTCGTCATGGCCAGCGGCTTCATCAGCTACACCCTCCTGATCCGGTTCGGGCTTCCCTACTGGCTGGTCTTCCTGGCGACGATCGCGCTGTCCGGCATCATGGGGGTCGCCTTGGAGCGGGTGGTCGTTCGCCCGATCATGACCGCCCCGATCTTCAGCATCGTCATCGCCACCATCGGCGCCTCGATCGTCATGCGCTCCTCCGCGGGCATTCTCTATGGTTACGATGTGCTGCCGCTGCCCACCATCTTCTCCAAGGATCCCATTCACTGGGGTGTCTTGAACTTCACCCTCATGGACGCGGGGGTGATCGGGTCCTCCCTGGTCATCATGCTGGTCCTCTATCTGTTTTTCAAACTGACGAAGACAGGGACCGCGATGCGAGCCACGGCCCAGAGCCAGACCGCGGCCCGGCTCATGGGGGTGAGCGTCGGGCGTATCTTTTCCCTGACCTGGGCCATCAGCGCGGGCATCGGTGGCGTGGCGGGTGTGCTGATCGCTCCGATCATCTATCTCGATCCCAACCTGGGGTTCATCGGGGTGAAGGCCTTTGCCGGCGCGATCCTGGGGGGCTTCGGCAGTATTCCCGGGGCGATCGTCGGGGGGATGCTGCTGGGAATCCTGGAGAATCTCTCGGGCTACTTCTTCAACGCCGGAATCAAGCAGGTGTCCACGTACATCCTGCTCATCCTGGTCTTGGTCGTGAGGCCGGGCGGTCTGTTCGGCGCCGCTCCGATCAGGAGAGTCTGATCCGAACGGGGATGAAGACGCTCGAACGGCTCAAGGGCCTGCCCCTGGTTGTCGTCGGGGTCGGACTGCTGGCGCTCCCGAGCTTCGTGGACAATTACATCCTCTATGTCATGACCCGTCTGTTCGTCTACGTGTTGGTGGCCCTCGGCTTGAATCTGTTGACCGGCTACACCGGCCAGGTGTCGCTCGGGCACGCCGCCTTTTTCGCCATCGGGGCCTACACGGCGGCCGTGCTCGCCGAATCGTGGCGGTGGCCCTCCGTGCTCTGCGTGGTGGCGGCCGCCGTGTTCACCTCCGTCGTCGGCTACCTGCTGGGGCTTCCGTGTCTGCGCTTGAGCGGCCTCTACCTCGCCATGGCGACCCTCGGCTTCACCCTCATCGTTCAGGAGATGCTCCTGCAGCTGGCCGTGATCACTCACGGATCGGAAGGTATGAAAGTGCGGCCGGCCTCGATTGTGGGATTCACGTTCGATTCCGACTATCGGAAGTATTTTCTGCTCTTGGTCGTCACCACGGCGATGCTGATCGTCGCGCGTAACCTGATTCGGGGGCGTACGGGGCGGGCGTTTCTCGCCATTCGCGAGAACGAGCGAGCCGCCGAGGCCATGGGCGTGAACCTCGCCCAGTACAAGACCATCGCCTTCGCCATCAGTGCGCTGTACACGGGCCTGGCCGGGGCCTTGAGCGCATTCCTCGTGGGATTCCTCGATCCGCAGGAGTTCAGCGTCTTTCTTTCCATCCAGTTCATCACCATCATCATCCTGGGGGGGCTTGGCTCTCTCCTCGGGTCGGTGCTGGGGGCGGGTTTCTTGATCATCCTGCCCGAGCTGCTGGCCGGGCTGGACGTCTGGCAGGCGCTCGTCTATGGGCTGCTCATGGTGCTCACCATCATCTTCATGCCCTACGGGCTCAGTGGCGCGATCCGTCGACATGCCTATCGCTGGCTCGGGGTCGGCGTCGAGCCCATCATCCCCCGCCGCTTGGGGCATTGACCGGCACCGCCAACGGGTGGCGCGACGAGATCTCTCCGAGGACGCGCAGCACTCACGCTTCCCATCCCCGCCCGTCGCCGCTCTTGAGGGAGAGTACTGTAAACCACTTCGTGCGTCAGCGCGTGCTTGAAGGTGTGCTCACCCCGCTCTCCCTGATCAGCAGGCGGCGGATCGCCTCGAGTGTGCGCCGGCGTCGCTCGCCGGGATCCAAGCGCTCCCAGGCGGCGTCCTCCCGGTGTCAAGAAGGCCGGGGCGCTCCTGTCCGGGCGTCGGTCCGGGGTTCGGCGATCTCGTTCCGCTGCCGGGCCAGGAAGCAGGCGACGCGGCGGCCCGGGAGGAGCTCTTCGAGCGGCGGGTAATCGCGGGCGCAGTCGTCGATGGCCCACGGGCAGCGGGGATGGAGGTGGCAGCCGGCGGGCACGTCGATCGGGCTCGGGATCTCTCCCGTGAGGAGGAAGCGGGACCGCTGGTGGGCCGGGTCGGGGTAGAGCACCGAGGACAGCAGCGCCCGGCTGTAGGGATGGAGGGGGCGGGCGAAGATCTCGTCGGTCGGTCCCGTCTCGACGATCTTGCCGAGGTACATGATGGCCACCCGCTGGCAGACGCGGCGGACGGCCGTGAGGTCGTGGGAGATGAAGAGGTAGGCCAACCCGAGCCGCTCCTGGAGGTCGGTGAGGAGGTCGAGGATCTCGGCGCGGACCGAGACGTCGAGGGCGGAGGTCGGCTCGTCGAGGACCACCACGTCGGGGTTGGTGGCGATGGCGCGCGCGATGCCGACGCGCTGCTGCTCGCCTCCGCTGAGCTGGTGGGGGTAGAGGTCCAGGAACGCCGCGCCGAGGCCGACCATGTCGAGGAGCTCGAGCACCCGCGCCCGCCGCCCGCCTGGTGCGGACCGGTCGGCGAGCATGAGCGGCTCGTCGAGGATCCGGCCGATCCGCATGCGCGGGTTCAGGGAGTCGTAGGGCTCCTGGAAGACGAGCTGGATGCGCGGCCGCCACCGGCGGAACTGCTCCTGGGTCATGGCCGTGACGTCGTCGCCGAGGAAGGTGATCCTGCCCTCCGTGGGCTCGATGAGCCGGAGGATGCAGCGCCCGACCGTCGTCTTGCCCGAGCCGCTCTCGCCCACCAGGGCCAGCGCCTCGCCGCGGTCGACGTGGAAGGAGACGCCGTTCACGGCCTTGACCGTGCGCCGGTGACTGAGCGGGAAGTACTTGACGAGGTTCTCGACCGCGAGGACGCGCTCGCCCATCAGGCGGTGACCCGGCCGGCCGCGATGTCGGCCTTGAGGAAGCAGCGCACCAGATGACCGGGGGCCACCGGCTCCAGGGCGGGGGGCTCCGTCGCGCAGCGCTCGACCTTCACCGGGCAGCGGGGCGTGTAGGCGCAGCCGACGGGAGCGGCGGCGGCGCGCGGGCCGGCCGACGTGGTCGC
>Ga0209515_10002118_pt1 | contig 31241 bp, 7 predicted proteins | sample Subgroupgradi54m_FD_187454 | JGI IMG/M metagenome (GOLD analysis project Ga0209515, IMG submission 187454) | Subsurface groundwater microbial communities from S. Glens Falls, New York, USA - GMW60B uncontaminated upgradient, 5.4 m (SPAdes)... ... | reverse complement strand
CATCATGAGCGGGCTGCCGGTGCTGTTTGCCGTGTTTGTCAGCGGCACCAGCCCTGGCTACTTCGACATCATGCTCAACGATCAGGTCGGGCGCATGCTCCTGGGCGTGGCCGGCGGCCTGTGGGTGGTCGGCATCATCGTCCTGTTCAAGGTCTCAAAGGTGGACTTCTGATGGACCAAAGACCGAAGACCTAAATGCGCGACTACAGGAAGATCACAGCGTACAAGATGGCGGATGATTTGGTAATTGAAACCTACCGCCTTACACGAGGCTTTCCCAAAGAAGAGCTGTACGGCCTGACATCTCAAGTCCGTAGAAGTGCAATGTCGGTTCCTACAAACATCGCTGAGGGAGCCAGTCGACAACACAAACGAGATTACTTGAACTTTCTGTTTGTCGCGCGCGGTTCGCTGGCCGAGACGGCCTATCTACTGTACTTGGCAGCACGGCTCGGCTATATCGACTCCAACGAATACGAGCGAATCGACGCGCTGCAGCAGGAGGTTGCTAAGACTCTTTTTGGTCTTATTGGCGCCGTCGAGCGCGAAGTCAGGCCCTTTTCCAGATCAGTCGGTCTAGTTGGGTCTATGGTCTATGGTCTATGGTCTCTGGTCCACGCAAGGATTTCTGGATGAATCAACTCTGGATCGACGTCCTGTTCTTCCTGTGCGGCGTCTGCGGGATCATCGCGGTCATGCCGAGCGAGCAGCGGCCGAAGCTGCCCAGGCTGGGCGCCGCGCCGAGGCCGCTGATGTCGATTCCGGGTCTGGTGGGCTCGCAGCGAGGGCCCCTTGGCCTGGCGCTGGCCAAGCTCGGGATGCTGATCCCGCACGGCCGCTGGTCCGAGGAGTTCCGCAACGCGGCGATCTATCCTGGCTCCCGGATGACCAACGAGGAGTTCCGCGGCCTCCAATGCCTCGCGGGGTTGGGCAGCGGGCTGCTGTTTACGAGTATCTCTCTTGAACTCAAGATGTTCCAGCCGCTGTGGTTCGCGTGCGCTATCGCGCTCGGGTTTCTGCTGCCGGAGGTGTGGCGCCGCTCGCGGATCAAGCAGCGCAACGAGCGGGTCCTGCGCCTGCTGCCGGAGGTGATCGACCTGCTGACGCTGTGCGTGGGAGCCGGCGTGGACTTCTTGGGCGCGATCAACCGCGTCGTCTCGGTTAAGGAGTACCGCCGGGAGCCGCTGGTCGAGGAGCTGTCGGTGGCCCTGCAGGAGATGAAGTTCGGCAAGCGCAAGGCCGAAGCGCTCAAGGCCATGGCCCGGCGCGTCAACTTGCAGGAGTTGACCTCGTTTGTGCGGGCGATTGTGCTGGCCGACCGCATGGGAACCCCCATCGCTGACGTGCTCGCGGTACATGCTGAAGATGTGCGGCTGATGCGCTATAATCGTGCGGAGCGGGCGGCCCTGAAAGCACCCATTAAAATCCTGGGGCCGCTCATTTTTTGCATTATGCCGTGCGTGGCGATCATCGTCGGCGCGCCGGTGTTCTTGCAGTTTCTTCGTCAGAATCCCTTTGGCAAGCAATGAGGCGGGAACTGTGCGCCCGTTTTACAAGACTTTGCGTAAGAATCTGAACGTTGTGGGCTGTGGTCCTGAACAAAGATCTGGCAATGGACACCGGGCGGTCTTGGCGAGAGTCGTGATAACTTCGGTCAAGGCGAGGTCTTTGGTCTTGAGGTTAGGAAGTTCCAAGCTGAGAAACGAGATATTCAATGACTAATGATCTCCGCGACAGCCAGTTGGCTGCCCTCAAGGAACGTAATCCGTCCCTTCAGATAAGCCAAGGTGACCCCCTCAGGCCGATCAATGGTGATCGTCTGGGAGGCAATAAAGGGTTGGGTCGCTTTGAGGCTCGCTTGGACGTCCGAGAGGTACTGATCAATCACAGGCGAATGCCCCGGAGAATAGTCAGGCGCCGGGAGAGCTCAGCGTACGCTTGGTGGGCAAACAGCCAGTCAAACCACGTCTCCCGATCGTCGAGCTTGCCGGTGTTGAACCGATGTAGGAATCGCCTGGTCGTCATGCCATGGCGCTCTTCCAGACCGGCCAGCCGCTGGCCATATTCCTGGCGGCTGATTTCCAACAGGCGACGTTCGAGGCTTACCCCCGCTTTGACGAGGGCAGCGGCTTGGTCAGTCAAGGTCAGTGTGGTCATTGAAGACGACTCCCAGGCGGTGCGGCTGCGTAGCGGAGAGCTTCATCAATATCTTCGGGCTCGAGATAAGGGTAAGCCTGACGAATGGTCTCTTTGGTCTCGCCTGAGGCAAGCAGTCCCAGCAAGCGTGACACGGGGAACCGGAGTCCACGGATGCACGGCTTTCCCACGCAGACGGTTGGATCGATCGTGATGCGCGTGAATCGCATGAGGCGCTCCTTCAGCGTGTCGCATGATGAGTGCCGATTGGGTATTCATCGCAAACCTATCACAGCGGATGTTCTGGGTCAAGACGAGGGTCGTTGGTCTTCGGTCCTTGGTCCATCGGGTGACGCATGCGCATAGATCGCTGGCTTGAGCTAACAATAAGCCGCCAACAGCTGATTCAGCGAGCAGCACAGTTGCTAGGCGAGGACGGCCAACAGCCGCTGTTTGAGCTGATGGAGTGTTTCCGAGGACAGATGGCCGAGGGTCTTTCGGATGAGGCGTCGATCAATGGTCAGAAGTTTGGCGCACTTCACGATCGAGGGTTTCGGCAAACCGGCCGCTCGTTGATCCGATGGATTCAGGAGATGGTCTTCCGGGTTGAGCGAGGGGGGCACGTGCGAGGTGACGGCCAAGACAATGACGTCGAGCTGTCTCGCATGGAAGCTTTCGGTGGAAATAATCACCGCTGGCCGCTGCTTGGTGGTTGTGAGATTTGTGAAGGGAAAAGGCAGAAGGACGACGTCGCCGGACTTATAAAGCGTCATACGTGGCGTCGTCAGGATTGTCCCAAAACTGGAAGGCCGATTCGGCCAGCTTCAGATAGACAAGATCCGTGCCCGAGATTCTCAGCAAGCGAGGCAATTCCGCGAGAAGGCGCTGCTGCTGTTCAGGAGGGAATTGCTGAATGGCTCGTTCAACGTCTTGTAGGGTCAGGCGCATCATCGTCTCCTGATTTGGTCGAGGCAGATCTTGGTCGACAATTTGTGCTCTTCGTCGACAGTAGCACACGGCGTTTGGCTGGTCAAGGTAGGGTCCTTAGCAGCCATCTTATCAATACCTCCGCGGCTCTGGGCTGTGGGCTGTGGGCTGTGGGCCAAACCAGCGCACTCGTCGGGTTCCGGCTCCTTTGGCCCCGAGCCCTGAGCCCCGAACCCCGAGCGGTCGGCATTGATGAGATGCGCTCTAGTCTTTGGTCCATCGTCCTTGGTCCATCGGGTGACGCATGCGCATAGATCAATGGCTTGAGCTCAAGACCACCAAGGTCTTTTGCATCAGCCTGGCCGTGATGTTCACGGCCCAGCAAGCCGCCGGCGCGGACGTCAACGCGCTGGCGATGCTGCGCATGACCGCCGATCAGCAGCGGCTGCTCGATAAGCAGCTGTCGGTCTCGATCAAAACGATCTACGGCGATCTCTACGGCCGCGTTCCCAGCGACCAGGAAATGAAGGAGTCGCTGGCGTTCCTGCACAGCCAGCCCCAGCTCGCCGCCCAGATCGACCGCCTGAGCCAGTCGGAAGACGAGCGCTGGAAGCTTCGCCAGCTCAATCCCGACCGGATCGCCCAGCGCAAGCAAGAGTCGATTCGGATCTCGCTTGCGGTAGCAGATGCGGTCGGCAACTTCCTCCGTAACCTGATCAACCAGTCACCCGATGCTAAAGGCTATAGGCTGAAGGCTCAAGTGTCTGAAGGGAACGCGGACCAAACACTTCAGCCTTCAGCCTCTAGCCTTCAGCTGACCGCGAGCTTGAAGCCCCTTGAGCCTTCAGCCTTCAGCCTTCAGCCACTGGAGATCGCCCCGAATCTCTCGATTCGCCCCTCACCCGAAGTTCTCGCCGATCTCAATGAGGAAACCATCAGTGCCATCGAGTCCTGGCTGCGCAAGCCCGAGACGCTGTGCGCCAACTGTGCCTCCAATGCGCTGACCCCGATGCTCAAGCAAGTCGACGTGGCGGCCTCGCGCGAGGTGCTCACCGCCCAAGGCTTCCTCGTCGAGTTCCTCGCCGGCAACCTGAAAACACCTGAAACGCTAGATGCTAAAGGCCCAAGGCTGAAGGCTGAAGGGTTGGACCAAGGACCAAGGACCAAGGACCAAGGACTTCAGGATGCTCAAGGCTCAAGGCTCAAGGCTGAAGGTGGAGAAGACACAGTAGCTAAAGGCCCAAGGCTGAAGGCTGAAGGGTCTGAAGCTGAAGGCTATAGGCTCAAGGCTGAAGGGGATGGAGAGACACTTCAGCCTTCAGCCTCTAGCCTTCAGCCGACAGTGAGCTCGGATGAAGAAGGGGGATCTGATGACATTCGGCTTCGAACAGCTGGCGGTCTGGCAGCACGCGATGGATCTGGCGCAGGAGATCTATCGGCTGAGCAAGAAGTTTCCGGAAGCCGAACGGTTCGGAATCATAGCTCAGATGCAGCGGGCAGCGGTCTCAGTCGCGGCGAACATCGCGGAGGGGAAGGGACGTTACCACACGAAGATGTTCGTGCAGTTCCTGTACAACGCGAGGGGCTCACTGTACGAGCTGGTCACTCTGCTGATGTTGGCCCGCAATCTTCACTACCTGACCGAGGAGGAGTATCAGGGAACACTCCAATCGTGCCGGACGATCATCAGTCAACTGAGCGGACTCATCAACTCAATGAAGTGACGAGCCTTGAGGAGGCTAAAGGCCCAAGGCTAGAGGCTGAAGTGTCTACTTCTTCTTCATCACTTCAGCCTTCAGCCTTCAGCCTTCAGCCGACTGCGAGCTTGGAGCCACTTCAGCCTTCAGCCTCTAGCCTTCAGCCGACTAAGTTTTCAGGTCCTCTCTATTTGTCAATGGACACCGTCCGCCGATTGTCCGAGGCGTATGGCCTGCGGCTCAACGCGGTCCAGCTCGCCACCGACGAGGTGTTCGCGATCCACCGGCCGATGATCGCGGCGCTGGACATGACGCAGGACGGCCAGGCCGATCACTACGTCCTGATGCAGGAGGCCGACGACACTCGCGTCATCTACTACGAATCCGACGGCACGCGCGAGACGATCCCGACCTCCCAGTGGCTGCGGCTGTTCACCGGCTTTGCGCTGATCCCGACCGACGCGTCGCGCGGGCGGCTGCTGACCGAGGCGGCCGCGCGCCAGGTCCGCGGCGGCGCGCGGCGCTACCACGGCGACTATCCCGATCTGAGCCCGCTGTTCAAAGAGCCGAAGCTGTCCGATACGATCATGGCGCTGGGCATCACCGCGCTGACGACCTTCGGCTTGCCCTCGATGGGCATCGGCAAGATGGCGCCGGGTGGGGCGATGAGCGCGTTCGGCAACAACATCTTCTACGGCCAGTTGGCCCAATCGTTCACGACGCTGGGTGTGAAGGAGTTCGGCATGAGCGCGTCGCAGGCGAATATCTTCGGCACGGCGATGACCGGCGGCTTCAAGGGGATGGAAGGGGGCAACCTGAAGACCAACTGGAACGGCAACAGCGGCCTGGCGAGCTGGGCGAACAAGAATCCCGTGATGGCCGGCTTCCTGACCGGTTCGATGCATGGCGCGATGCAGGGCACGATGTCGCTCTATGCCTATAAAGCGCTGGCCAACACGAGCTTCTACCAGAAGAACCCCGCGGTTGCCTCGCAGATGAGCACGCTCCTCGGCGACGCGGCGGGCACAGCACTCTACGGCGGGTTCAAGGGCGCGATCGGCCTGCAGAAGGGCAGCTTCGGCCAGGGCGCGTTGCAAGCCTGGAACGATATGCGAAAGCCAGTCACGCACCAGATGGTGGGGCTGGGCGTCGAATACTTCGCGGGCGAGAGTCCGTACTCGCGCTTGCTTGCGCAAAGCGCCAAGAGCGCCCTCATCGCGTCGATGGAGCACCAGAACATGCGCGACGCGATCGCCGGCGGTATCTTGTCCGGTGTCTCATCCGTGGCGTTGTCGAAGCTCGGCGGCAAGTTCGATCCGAAGACCGGGGTCAACAAGCTGGGCATGACGCCGCTGCAGATGAGTCTCGTCAACTTCGCGGGCACGACGGTGCTGGCCTCGGCCATCGGCAGCGCCACCACCAAGATATCGTTCGGCGACTACGCCAAGAACTTCATCCTGGCCCGCTACGCCGACAACTTCAACATGTACGACAGCGTTGCCCCCGACGGCAGTTGGGACAGGGCCCAGTCCATCCGCCGCAACATGATCTGGTGGGCCGGCGGCACGGGCAACTTCAAGATCAATGCCGATCAGCTGATCCGCCAGAGCAACGCCAACCGGCGCTCGGGCACTCCGCGCGTCACCTGGAACGACATCGTTCGCTCGCCCGGCGGGTTGAGGAACCTGTTCCCATCGCTGAACTACTCGCTGGTCAACTACGTGCAGTCCAAACTGCACTACGCCGCGACCGAAACGCTGGCCTTCGAGCTGCAGCGCGCGCTCTCGCAAACCGGCCTGATCACGCGCATCACGCCGGTCATGCTTCGCGAGGCCATCGGCAAGAGACAGGCTAATCCACTGAGGGACTCGATGCGGGCGCTCGAGCAGGCCGGCCTGGTGCCGTGGGGCACGAGCGAGGCGATGGGCGGCCCCGCCAAGGTCGTCGGCGGCCAGAAGATCTTCGGCATCGTGTACGGGAAGCGCCAGCCGCCGCCGGACGCGAAGCTCGCCGAGCTGCGGGCCGACATGTACCTGAACGGCTACGGCGAAGAGTTCGATGATTTCTTGAGCCAGGGCGGGCTTGGCCTCAAGTTCCAGGGCGTCGGCAACTTCAGCGAGATGCACGGGACCGTCACCGATTGGACCCCGCAAGGTTTCATCAAGCAAGGCGGGGTGTTTGGTCTGCATCAGTACCGCGGCAAGGCCGACTTCCTGGCTTTGGCCGGAGAGACCAACGAGCGCGGCCAGACAGGCAGTCTGTTCGTCAGAGCGCGTTGGGATCCGAAGGCCGGCGGCCTGACGGCGAACGATCTGAACCGGTTCTCCTACGCGGTCTTCGACAAGTCTGGTAACGTCGTGCCGATCGTCAGCCCCAAGACCGGTCAGCTCGTGGATTTCGGCTACGGCGGGTTCAAGAACCCGGACCTGATCCAGCAGGACTGGGTCAACGGCAAGGGCAGCATCTGGCACATGAACGTGCCGCAGGTGGCCAGCGTGAGCAATTTCCTCCGCGGGCTGGATCCGGTGCTGCCTGATGTGACCAAGCCGATGGGCCAGTTCGATCCGGGGATGCAGGGCCGCGTGCCGGAGCCGGCCGGCGGCCTGACTAGCCCGCTAACCGCGGCCCGGAACGGGCGCGCGCCGCTGGCCTCGGACTCGAAGCTCGCCGAGCTGCGGGCCGACATGTACCTGAACGGCTACGGCGAAGAGTACGACGACTTCCTCACTTCCAAGGGCCTGCTTAAGCCGCAAGCGCCGACGGCCGGAGGGCTTTTGCTGCCGAACATGACCGCGACGCCCGGCAAGAGTCTCGTCGGCAACGATCAAGTGTTCGCGGCGTTTAAGCCGACCATCGAGATTGCCTCGATCCGCAAGGATGGCCTCGTCTACAGCGGCATCGACGTCGCTGCCGGGTTGCGCTTTGACATGCAGCGCGGCAACGTCTACGCCACCGCCGGCACGATGAACCTTCCGGTCTATCTGGACCGCCAGAAGATCGGCCGCCAAACCTTCGAGTTCGGCCGCACCGGCTTGATGGGCTGGGACCGCGCGCAGGGTCACATTACCTACGGCGACACGACGATTCAGGATCAGCGCAACAAGGTCAAGACGCTCGAGCTCGTGAAGGAGAGCAAGACCCTCACCGCGCTCAATAATTCGCCGATTGGTCAACTCTTCAGCGGCTTGGCGAACCAAGTGGGCGGCGTGGACCGGAAGATCGCCGGCGTCTGGAAGTTCGAGGCGCTTCTCAAAGATTCCACGCTGACCAGCGCGGCAAAAGACGCCAAGCTCAAGGAACTCGACGCTGAGAAAGGCCAGCTCTTCGGTGCGGAGTCCGCGCTGACTCCTGAGATCGTCGCCGCGAAGTTGCAGGCGCTCGATACGGATCGCAACGCGCTCTTCGACGGCTTCTTTGCGCAGGCGACGACGGCCGCTACGGGCAACAAGGCGCTGCTGAAGAACCTCGAAACGTTCCGGCAGGGCGTCAAGGGCGGCGTGATCGACTACGACTTCGACAAGAAGGAATTCGCGGCTCGCCAGTTCACCGCGGACAATTTCGTCTTCGAGCGGAAGTACGGGGCCTACGGCTCTGATCCCCAACTCAGTGTTTCGGCGGACCCCAATAGCGTCAAGTTCAAACAGGCCGACTCGGTCAAGGCCCTGAAGAACGCCGCCGAGCTGCCCGGCTTCGTCCAGGTTCGCAACAACCAGGTGCTCTTCAGGGTCGATCCCGGGCAGAAGATCAACTTGTCCGTGTTCGAAGTGACGTCGGCGCTGCTGAATCGAAATCCGATCGACGCTTCGAAGATGGGTGGCGGGGGCGAACGATCGAAGGCGCTGACGGGTCCGGCGGGCCAACTGATTCAAGGTGCCAAGGGGTTCACCTTGATCGGCGCGGAGGGCGGCCCGGCGTATTCAGCGCTGGATTGGCGCACGAGCACGACGAGTTTCATGCAGGGCTTGAAGGCCGGCGGCGGCGCGTACGATCTGTCGATCGACAAGCCGCTGCTGTTCATGGGCAGCCAGAGCGACGGCACCAAGCAGACGATGTATCTCGCGCAGCTAGCCAAGGACCCGGCCGCGCTGGCCGAGGCGGGCTTGAAGATGCCGCGCATCGGTTTCGGCAACTCGCAGCAAACGTTCCAAGGCGTGCACCAAGATTTCATGTCGCCGATGCTCTACGGCGCGCACAAGATGGCCGAGACCGACAAGAGCATCGACGTGGACGCGGTTGACGAGGCCTTTAAATGGCGCGTCACCGAGACGGACAGGCTGAAGACGCGGTACGATCAATTAGTGACCCAGCGCAAGCAACTCTCGGCCGCGTCGTCGCTCGGCCTGAATCCTCTCGGGTTGGTTGGAACCGAGGTGGCCATGGCTGGTCTTGATCATGAGATTCAACAATTGAGCGAGGAGGACCAGCAGTCGGGGGTTATGTTTAACACAATGCTGACGAAGGCTGGCGTCAACCTGAACGTACTACAACAGTTCGTGCCGTCGGACTCGGGCGTGCAGACCGAGTTCGGCCTGAAGAACTTCCTCCAGAGCACGTCCTACGGCAAGATCGGCGACATCACGCCGCTGGTGTTCAGCTTCAGCACGCCGGGCTCGTTCCTGCAAACGCGCACGATGACGGGCTCCTCAGCCGGCGCCTGGGACAAGCTCTCCGACCTGCGTCCGATCATCCGCGGCACGACGCTGCTGATCACCGGCCAGGGCAAGGTCAACCTGACGCGTTACGAAATCGCGCGCGGGCTGTTAGCCAGACCCGATCAGCAGGTGCCCGGCAAGGGAATTGCCGCTGGCTTGACGAGTCCATTGACGGCAATCAAGGACGGCAGGCTGAGGGGTCCGAGTCCAGAGTTGGCGACAGCAGGAGCCGGCGGACTGACCAGCTCCCCACTCCAAACGCCGACCTCGAAACTGGCCACGCAGGCGCCTCTCCTCGACGCCGATGCGGCCGCTAGGCAGCGGGGTCTTGATCTCAACCGAATGCAGGAGCGGGCGGATGGCACATTCACGACGCCTCCGATTACGCCTTTAAGCGGCGGTCTGCAGACGCAGCCTATGCAAGCGACTCCGGGCAAGAGTCTGGTCGGCAACGAGCAGCAGCCTTCGGCCTTCGAGGCGGCCGATCTGACAGCCCGGCAGCGAGGCTTGGAGATCAACGCCAGAGAGCAGGGGCTCGAGTCTCCCGTGATGACGCCGGCGGTTCCAGCCAGGCCATCGGGAGTCGCCTCCCTTGGCGTCAATCCTATCAGCCAAGTGGCGGTGGAGCCGAGTCCTCTGCTGCCGGACGGCGCAGCGAAGCTGGGAGTCAACGGCGCATTCGGGCTGTTCGAATCCACGCCGCAAAATCCCGCGGCGTTTACCTTCAATCTGGACAACCTGAGCGTCGACTTGATGAGCGGTCTGCGCGCGAACCAGACGACCTATGGGCTGAAGCTCGACGGCTCGCTGTTTTACGCGGGCACCTACAAGAGCCCCTTCAGCGACGGCCCCAAAACCACGCAGTACCTGGCGCGGCTGGCGCCGAAGCCGAGCGCGCAGGGCTACGTGAATTTCGGCAGCGCGCAGACGCTGGTGAACTTCCGGTCGGGCCTGTCCTCGCCGTTGCTGCAAGGCGCGGGCATGGATTACGACGACGCTCGCTATCGCCTTGAGTCGATTCGGAAGCTGGCCAGCGAGAATCCCTCGCTCGACATCGATATGCCGGCTGTCGAACGCGCCTACAAGGAACACGCGGCCACGATGTTCTTGCTGGAGGCGTTCGCGGCCGGCTCCTCGCAATCGGAGCGCAAGCAACTGAGCGATCAGCTCGCTGGCAAGCTCAAGCTGGCTAACGTCAATCTCAACGACGTGAACAAGCAGGTTGATCTGGACCATGGCGTCGCGACGGAGTTCGCGCTGAAGAACTTCTTCCAGGAAACCGACTTTGGCAAGCCCGGCGAGGTGACGCCGCTGGCGTTCAGCTTCAACGGGAAGGAGTCGATGTATCAGACCCGCACGATGACCAACGAGGCGGGCAAGACCACCTTCAGCGACTGGCATCACTTGGAGAACCTGACGCCGGCGATTCGCGGCGCCACGCCGCTGATCCTTGGCCAGGGCACGATCGACGTGACGCGCTACAACGTGGCGCGCGGGCTGATGGCGCTCGGCGATCAAAGCGCGCTGCCGAGCCAGCTGGCCAACTTAGCCTCTGGCTTCGGACCGTCGCGCTTGTCGCCGAAACTGGATACGGACGCGTCGTTGGTCCTGAAGGACAGCTTCGGCGCCTTCACCGGCACCAAGAACAACCCGGCCGCGCTGGCCTTCAGCTCCGAAACGCTCAGCGCCGATCTGATGACCGGGTTGCGCGCGAATCAGTCGGCGTTCACGTTGAGCCTGGACAAGCCGCTGTACTACGGCGGCAGCTTCAAGACGACGCTCCCCAGTGGCGTGCTGCAGACCAACTACCTCAGGCGTCTGGACACAGTCGGCGAGAAGGGCTTGGTCGACTTCGGCACGGGCCAGCAGCTCTTCGGTGTCACGAATGCGCTAGCCTCGGCGCAGCTGAACCTCGGCAAGATCGACTACGACAACAAAGCGCTCACCGACTTCCGCGCCAAAAACCCGGTTGCGGATGGACATTTTGTCTGGGCCGAGGGCGAAGTCGACAAGTTGAAGAAGGGCGCCTACACCGACGAGGCGATGAAGCTCAAGCCCGAGCTGCGTCGCGAGTTCGATCGCAAAGTCTTAGACATCAGCAATACCCTGCGCACAAAGTTGGAGAACACGCCGGGCATCAACATGGCCGAGCTGCAGCGCTACGCGCCCGATCTCAAGAACTACGTGCAGACGCAAGGACAGTTGAACGACTTCGTCTCGATGACGCGCTACGGGATGAAACCTGGCGAAGTCACGCAGATGGCTTTGAGCTTCAACGACAAGTCGACATATGAGACGCGAGCGACTGAGAATGGCATCACCAGCAAAACCTGGGACTCGCTCAGCCATCTGACGCCGGAAATCCGCGGCAACACGCCGCTGATCACGGGCCAGGGCAAGATCAACGTGACGCGCTTTGAAGTCGCGCGCGGCTTGCTCGCGCGGCCTGACATGAACCTCGAGCCGCCGAAGCTCGGCCAGACCAGTCCGTTGATTCCTCGCGAGTTGCAGACGGCCGGCGCCGGCACCTTGAAGCTGCCGGGCGCGATCGGCCAGTACGAAGGGACCGCGCAAAACCCGGTCGCGCTGGCACTGCAGCCCGAGACGCTGCGCACCGATCTGATGGCGGGCTTGCGCGCCAACCGTACGACCTTCGGCGTCAACCTCGACAGCCCGCTCTACTACGCCGGCAGCTTCAAGACGCCGTTCGACGAGAACGGCAACCTCGTCATGAAGGACAGCCTCTACCTCAGTCGCTTGGCGACCGAGCCTGGCAAGACCGGGTTTGTCGACTTCGGCAACACGCAGCAGTTCTTCGGATTGAACAACGCGTTCTACTCACCGGCGCTCTACATCGTGCAAGTGCGCTACGACGATGCCCGCTTGCGCGAATTGATCAAGACCAACTCTGTGGTTGCTAAGGCGTATGAAAAACTCGATGAAGGCCGAAGCCGGCTTGAGTTGCAGGCACCCAACCAACCTCTGGTCAAACTGCCGGCTCCGCTGTCTCAGGAGGAGTACGACCGGCGAGGCGAGGAGCTCAGCGCGCACTGGCGCACCGATATGACCAAGGCCGGGATCAATCTTGAGGAGTACCGCGTGCAAGTGCCGGACCTCGCGCACGCCGTCGGCAGCCAAGGCCGCTTGGATAACTTCGTGTCGATGACCAACTACGGCATGAAGCTGGGCGACGTCACGACGCAAGCCTTCAGCTTCGGCGACACATCGTTCTACCAAACGCGCACCATCACCGACGGCAAGGCCGGCGCGTGGGACACGCTCACCAACCTCAAGCCTGATCTGGTCGGCAACACGCCGCTGATCACGGGCGACGGCATCGTCAACGTGACGCGCTATGACGTGGCGCGCGGACTGCTCGCCAAAGCGGACATGAATGCGCCCGGGGCGCTCAAGCCTGGAGCCTCGAGCACCCTCTTGAAAGAGGCGCGCATCAACGACAAGGCCGCGACGCTGGCGGTCAAGGGCGCGTACGGCCGCTTCGAAAGTACCGCCGAGAATCGCGCGGCGCTGGCCTTCAGCACCGACTCGTTCGCGACGGATTTGATGAGCGGTCTGCGCGAGAAGCGGACGGCGTTTGCCACCCAGCTCGACAGCCCGCTGTTTTATGTCGGCAGCTTCAAGACGTACGACTTCAAAGACGGCAAGACGGTCGAGAGCCGCTACCTCGAAGGATTGTCGGCCAACGCGGGAGGCAAGGGCTTCGTCGACTTCGGCACCAACCAGCAAATCTTTGGCCTCACGCGCTCGACCTACTCGCCGATGCTTCAGACGATCGAGAAGCGCTACGACGACGCGCGCTTCCGCCCAGACCGCCTGCGCAAGACTGCGACGGAGCTGGCCGGGAAGGACGAGAAGAAGCTGGCGAAGGTGGAAACCGCCTTTCTCCATTTTGGCCGGAGCGAAAAATTCCTGAACGACTGGGAAAAGAAAGTCGGTGGCTCGAAGGCCAACCAAAAGACGCGCGATTACGTTGCCCACAAGCGCGACGAGCTGGGCCGGCGGCTGATGATCGAGCTGCACGACGCGAAGCTGGACATGAAAGGCTTGAGCACCTTCGAAGCGGACCTCAACAACTACGTCGAATATCGCCGCAGCCTGGTGGACTACGCCGCCGTGACGCGCTATGGCATGAAGGGCGGCGAGGTGACAACCTCCGCGTTCAGCTTTGACGGTTCGCGCGGCAGCACGGCCGAGTCGCGCAAAGTATCCGGAGGCTGGACGAGCAAGTGGGAAGGCCTGAAGGATCTGCGGCCCCGACTTCGCAACAACATGCCGCTGATCACCGGACAGGGCGACGTGTTCATGACGCGCTACGACGTCGCGCGAGGCCTCTTGTCGCGCCCGGACATCGACGGGACCAAGATGTCCAAGGTCGGTGGGGCGCTTGCGGGGGGCGAGCCGCAGTTCGATCCGACCGGCGCGGCGCAGCTGTTGGTCTCCGGAGCGTTTGCCCGCCTCAAGTCCACGCCCGAGAACCCGGCCGCGCTGCTGTTCAATACCGAGAACTTCACCGCCGATCCGATGGCCGGCTTGCGCGTGAATCAGGCGAAGCTGTCGGTCACGCTGGATAGTCCGCTCTATTATGCGGGCAGCTTCAAGACGATCGTCCACGATCCGAATCTGCTGAACCTGACGGACAAAACCGCCGAGTCGCTTTACCTGGCGCGGCTGAGTCCCGAGCACGGCAAGACCGGCTACGTCGACTTCGGCAACAACGCGCAGCAGTTCTTCGGCATGAAGCAGGCGTTCTATTCGGCCGCGCTCTATCTCGCGGAGACGCGTGAATCCGAAACCCACAAAGGCGAGTACGTCCGCCGGCAGGGCAAGTTCGCCGACGTCGTGTCGTATGTCTCCTACGGCATGAAGACGGGCGATCAGCGGACGCTGGCGTTTTCGATGGATGCGTCGAAGAGCCTCTTCTTCTCGGCGGAAAAAGACAAGCCGTTCGTCCAGGCGAAGATCGAGCGGGCCGGCGTCACCGACGGGCAGGCGACCATCCGATTCGCCAAAGACTCGATCGTCCACATGCTGCGCGAGGAAACGCCCGAAGGGCTGCGCGGCGGCGCGGCGGGCACCTCTGGCGCGAAGTCGGCGTTTGTCAAAGTCTCTCGCGCGCAACTGAAGATGGGCACCGACAAGACCGGCGGGTTCGTCGGCACGAAGCTCACGCCCAAGTCGACGCTCGAGAAGTGGAGCGTCAAGCCGGGCATGAAGGATGCCGGCAAGCTGCTGATCAGACAGGAGGCGCTCGGCCGCGAGCGGATGGCCCGCAAGACGCTGGAGGCGCGCAAGGCCGAGAGGGCCGGCGAAAAGATGGGCGTCAACGGCAAGCCGATGGCCGATGAGCGACGCAGCCGCGCCACGTTCGGGTTGGAAGGCGCCTATTCCAAGACGGTCGCCGGCAAGGGCGGCTTTCTGTCGGTCTTCGACATCAACAGCATGCGCATGGACTTCGCGCGCGGCTTCGCGCTGGGCGGTGTCTATACCTTTACGAACCTTCGAGGCGGCACGCCCGAGATGACCGTGATGGGCCTGACCATCAAGGGCCTCGGCAGCACCGGCACGTTCTCCATCGGCAAGAAGGGGCTGCAGGTTCAGGACGGCGTCATCAAGGGCAAAGACACCAAGGGCGACCCGATCATCGTGACGTACAAGGGCGGCAAGCAGCTTTCGATGCAGTACGTCAATGCCAAGGACATCGCCGCGGCGAAGGCGCTCGAGCGCAAGCTGCGCCCGTTTGGGCTGAAGAGAGCCGACGGCATCATCGACGCCGACACCTTCAAGGCGCTGCGCAACCAGGCGGCGTATGTGCGGCAGGAGCGACTGAAGCAGGTCAGAGCGTATCGCGCCGAGGTAACGCGCGTCACCAAGTACAACCAGTGGGTCCGCGAGCAGAACACGCTGCGCGCGGACCAGGCCCGGGCGGCCAGCCTTCGCAAGGCCGCTACGTGGAAGCCGCGCCCCACCAGCCTAGGCGACCTGTTCCGGTTTGAAGCCAAGCAAGCGGCCAACCGTATCATCGCCGCCAGGCGTCCGATGCCGACGCCGCGGCCAGGCATGGGCGACCTGAAAATGGCCGAATACCGGGCGGCGCAGCGGCCGATGGTTCGAGCCCCGCAACGGCCGCTGATCGCCGGCGTCAGCAACATTCCAGGCAGCCCGAACTACATAGCGCCTCGGACTCGTCCTGTCCGCCTCGCCGCGACCCCAGGGATGGGCGACTTGCATGTCGCTGAGGCGCAGGAAGCGGTGCGCGCAGCTCAAGCAGCGGCCCGTTCCAGACACCTAGCCTCTCCGCGTCCCGGCATGGGCGACCTGCACGTCGCTGAGGCACGCGAAGCAACGCGCACCGCACAAGCTGCAGCCGCGCCAGTGAAGATTCTTGAGGGTCGACATCGGGGACAGACTTTTTTCACCGATCAGAATTTTGAAGAGAACCTTCGGCCGACTGGTCCGTTCATGGCCACGCTGCGCGGATGGGTACAAGTCGAGAGAAATGGTCAACGGATGTGGTTGAACACAGGGAGCCGCTACGGCGTGGATTTGGACAGCTATTCGTACATGCTTCCCTTAGCTCACGGCTACGGCGAGTATGAGCCTGGCGCCAAACTACCATTTCGCTACATCGTAGTTCTAGCGGACGGCAGCGTTGAGCAGGGTCTCAGCAATGGAGACACCAAGCGTGTGACGAATTTCAGCGTGCGGGCGGCTCCGGGCGGTCGCGGCTATCAAGTAGGCGACATGACCTTCCGCCGGAAGGAGCTGGTCGAATCGGAAGGCTATCGCCCGCCGGTCCCTGGAGCCGTCGAGGGCACAAAATGGAAGATTGATTCTGATCCAGATCACAAGGGAGAGTATCTCGAAACCAGAGCAGCGCCCATGGACCCGACCAGGGGCGGAAATCCGACCCTCTGGATCCACCAGTTGGGGGCGGCTCCCGAAAAAGACGTTCAGAAATTTGCCACCTTCAATTCCGAGACGAACAGGCCTGAAAGCGCGGAGGTACGTGTTGGCCTAGGCCAGTGGACTGTGTTTCCGCTGGCAGAGAATCCGGCCAAGCCCGGCGCGGTGAGAGGGGACGGCGTGTACGGCCAGATGACGTCGAATCCGCAGGCGCCGTCGTTCACCCTCTTTTTTAAGAATCAACATGGCGACGGCGGGATGTGGTGGAGCGTCAATCTGCAGGAAGACTTCGCAGCGGGCCAAGGAACCAGCTTCTTGCCCGGCAAAGAGATCAAGGGCATGGCCATGAGCAGCGCGCTGCCAGGGAAGTATGGCGTGCCCATTGATCAAGGCGTCGTGCCCTTCTATGCGCCGATCGACAAGAACGGGCATGCCGATGAGCGCCATTTGCTCATCGGCAGCAACCGGTTCGACGCCGCGCAGTTCCTGAAGGACATGTCGGGCCGGTATGCGCCGCAAGGCGGCCGTGGTGGGAAAGGCGGCGGGAATCCGCCAGGGTTCCAATTCACCGGACTGGGCGGCTTCCATGCCGCGGTGGAAGAAGAGTTCACCAAAGACCGCAACAGCTACTACACCGCGCAATACGGGGCCGGCGCAGCCGAGAAGCGCAGTTCGCTGATTCTCGGCACGCCGTACTTCCATTATGGCGACTCGGCGCATGGGTTCGATGCGCTGGTGTCTGCGACGCATGGTGAGCGCGTCGCGGGTTTGGATGTCTCCAACCCGAATCAGGTGGCGGCGATCGCCGGTTACCGCAACGGCCGCTTGACCGACATCGAGGCGAACCGGCCGTACTTTGTCATGGAAGGCTTGCCGCTCTTTACCGGCGGACAGAGCGCGGACTTTGACCGCGCCGGCCAGCCGACCCGCTTCTTCGACGGGACCACGTGGTATGTGCGCAAAGAGGTGCCGGGCATCACCGGAAAGATTTTCCTCGGGCCCGACAGCCGCGGATATCTCCTGACGTCCGGCGGGTTGGAACCGGTCCGGCCGATCATTCAGGATAAGCAGCAGCAGTTGCAAGACCCAGCCTTCAGACAGGCGATTGGGTCGTTCTACGGAGGCAACGCGGCCAAGTGGACGACGGACATGACGGCCGCCGGCGTCACCAACGCGAAAAGGGCGTTGCTGTTCCAGCTTCAGCATGAATTGCATCAGGAGACGGGAAAGGGGGCCATGAGCTTGCAGGCCGTCAATCACCTCTCACCAGCTCGGCTTGAAGTGATGATCGCCGGGGCGCAAGAAAAGCAGATGCGGTTGATGGCCCAAAACCTCAGCATCGACATTGCGAAGCTGGGCGGAGAGACGGGCATTTCCAATGAGGAAGTTCGTCAGGCTTCGGCCGGACAGTTGCGCGAGATGCTGCCGAGATTGCAGGAGCAGCATGTCCGGTTGTACGCCGCTTCACAGGTCAAGTTGATCCGCGAGATGCACGGTGCGGCCGGCGTGGCGCTGACTCCGGCAGGCAATAGTGCCTGGAACGTCCAAACGATGCCCGTCGATCAGTTGCAGAAGCTGCTGCCCCAGTTGGAAGACAAACGGTTGCTGCTGGTGGCTGACGGTCTGCGCGAGTCGATCCATCGGATGACCACCGGATCGGTCGTCGCGCTTGTTCGTCCGACGGAAACCGCGGGCATCACCAAGGACCGGCTCGAAACGCTTTCGGGGCACGATCTCCGCCGAGCGGTCATTGAGCTGCAAGCGTTGAAGGCGTACTACGAGCAGGGCGGCGAGACGGTCTTCCGAGACCCCATCGGCACCGGCTATATCCGGGTGAACCCTCTCGAACAGATCGGAAAGTTGGAGCAGCTGAATCTGCCGCATGACCCGGCTTCCAAAGCGCGCGATTTTGCCATCAGTGCACCGAAGGACGCGTCGATCTGGCAGCGCGTGGCCAGCATGCCGCAGTACCTGAACTTCCAGCTCGAATCGTTCCTGGACTCTGAACATTACCAGCATTCGGAGCGGCTGGTTTTGGGCAAGCTAGGCTATGAGGTCGATCCCTACACGCCCTTTGAGCGGACGATGCAGATGCTGGCGTTCAGTCCGGCCTTTGTGGCTCCCGTGGCCCTCGGGCTGGCTGGAGTTGCCGTGACTCCGTCCGGCACGCTGGCCGCGGCCGGGATGAAGGGGGCAAGCGAAGCCTTCAACTTGAAGAATGCGGCGATCGCTGTCCTCACCAAATATACGATTGGCCGGACGGCAGCGCTGGCTGTCAACTTGGCTGCGGGCAATATTCAACTCAATTGGCAGGGCGCGAAAGACGCTTTGGATATTTGGGCCTATAACATTCCAACCCAGGGCCTGCGGATCGAAACGGCGGCGGACATCGTGACCGATCAGTGGCTTGGGGGCCGAGTGCAGGCCGGCGCAAAAGCTGCTGTGAAAGAAGTAGTCAATGAAGGAGTTCAGAAGGGATTACAGAAGATCGGCCGCCAAGCAGCCGTCAGTTATGGGCAGCTCGCGGTCTTTGACAGCGCCGCCAGGACGATTGCCGGCCAGCCGGCCCTCTCGTTGCCGGGCATTGGGCAGGTCACCAGCGCCGGATGGAGCCTCGACTCAGGACTCTTTGCTGAAGGGCTGTCGCGCCAGGACCGCGCGGCGCGCGCCTACAGCCTTGCACTGGGCCTGGTGGCAACCAGGGACATCGTGAATATCGGCAGAACAATTGGATCTGAGGCTGGGGCTGCGATTGTGAATCTTTGGAAGGGGGAGCGTGTCGCGCAAAGCGTGATGACGCTGCTGCGGACCGCGCCGATCGAGATGGGCAACCTCGCGATCGGCCGCCTGACGCCGGCCTATTATCTGGAGCATCGCTACGGCGAAACCGGGCTTCAGGAAATGGCGGGCGCCAATCAAAGTTTCTTGGCACATCTGGCAGCGGCCTCCAAGGTGTCTTCCGAGGCCGCTATCGCATTCATTCCGATTCCCGTGACGAGGCACTTGATCGCGTTTGGATTGTCCGGTCCGGCGATTGCCGAGCAGTTCGGGGGCAACCCGCGCTCGGCGGCGGCTGGGGTGGTCGACTTCTTATCGAACATTCCGAGAGACATCCTGGCCGGCAATTATGAGCAAGCGATCAGCAGCCTCCTCATTCTTAGGGCCGGAGAGGCGAAAGCTAGTGAAGCCGCTTCTCCTGCGCGCGCCTTCATTCAGGACATGGCGCAGCGGACGTTGGCCGAGCGGCCGAGACTCCTGCGCGCGTACACCTTGGCGACACAGCCGATTGGCAAGACCTCCGTCAACCCGGCGATGGTGGTCTTGGGAACGGCCTCAATGGCGGGAGCGTATTTTGGTTTGGGGACAGATTTTGCGACCGCGCTGGCCGTGCACTTTGGCGCCCGGGCCGACTCGCTGATCAAGCCGCAGACGGTGAAGATTGAAGGCCCGATCGAGATGCACGTCGACGCGGCGCTGCGCGCCGAGCTGCAGCGCGGTCCTCCGAGTGCGAAGGAGCTCACCTACACCCGCAATAACGTCACGTATCAATTTGCAGCCCCCAGTGATCCATCAATGATTGCGGTTGGCGATACGCTGACCGCCTCCTCAGTGATCCTTCCTCGTGCCGCAGCCGCGGAGCTCGTGACCGGCGAAGCGCCAAGCTCGCCGCTGTTCGTGGTCCAGCGCGGCCTCGGCCAACTCCCCTCCGCGTCGGATCTGCTGCTGACCGATGAAGCCAGGCCGCTGGTGATGAACGCCTTGCGCAACGAAGTGTTCGGGATCCGAGGCGCCAATGCGCTGGCGAGCGATGTGCTGCGCAACCAGGCCGATGACACGCGGCTTGGCGATCTGGCCACCGGCTATCGGTTGCCTAGCGAGCTGCAAGGCTTGCGCGTCGGGGACGTGCGCGGCACGGCCGAAGCGCACTTGAGGAACGCGATGGTCAATGGCCTGGACCGCGGCCGGCTCTTCGAGGTTGGCGAGCAAGCCGGCACGTTCCAGCAGGCCCTGGACACGATCGATCAGCACGGCGTTGACGCGTTGCTCGATCGAGCGGCATTGGTCGAGCGCGTCCAGCTGACGCTGGGCGGCCCGATCGGCGAAGCGCCGGAGCATTTGACCGCCGCGCTGACCGAAGCGCGCGATCAGGTGCTGGAGCGCGCGGGCTTGGCGGATCTGGGCCTGGCGCACGACACAGTGGCCAGAGACGTGGGGGCTCGCTTTAACGAAGTTCTGCGGGCTCAAAAAGCCTTCGACGACAAGCTGACGGCGCTTCGGATGGAGCAGCAGACTGCGGAGGGCGTGGATCGAGACCTCATCGATGCCAAAATCCAAGGCACGGAGCTCGAGAAGCGGCTCGCCGGCCAGCAGGCGTTCGGCGCTTCCCTCTATCAGCAATTGCGAACCGCCGGTGAGCTTGGCAGGGCCGCGCGCGACGTCAAAGTCCTGGAGGACCGCGCGCAGATCGAAGCCAGCCGTTTGCGCGACCACGAGCAAGTTGACGGACAGATCAAGCAGGACCGGACAACATTTGCCCGGTTCGACGGTCTTCGCCAGCGCGCTGAAGAATTGCGCCGGCAGATCGGCGTTCTGGGAAACTCTCCTGAAATGGCCGCGGTGCGCGACAGTGGCCGATTCCGAAACGAAAGAGCGACTCCGCGCGCGCCGACCAGCGAGCTCCAGAGCCAGCTAGACGACGTGAATGCGCAGCTCGAGGCGATTCGGCCGACGATTCGCGCGCGCGGCGAAGCCTACGGCCTGCGCGGCAACGACCAGTTGAGCGACGCCACCCGCGTGTCTGCAGTGCTTGATCGATCGCATCGCGTCGAGACGGACCGGATCAATCGGCGCGCTGACGCCGCGCGCGCGGTCAACCGGTTGATGGCGGATCGGCTCGATGTTCGCGACGCCACCCGCTTCCATCGAGAGACCAGCCGCTTGCTGTCCGAGGCGCAGTATCGAACCAACCTGGAGCGCGCAGGCATCCAGGAGCCGCAGTCGAGATGGTGGCGGCGGCCGTTTGAATCCACCGAAGTCCGTGCGCAGCGCCAAGCCGCGTTGGCGCTGCATCCGGAAGTCGTCGCCCGCGATGCGCAGCACGAGCTGACGCAGATTCTGGAGAACGTCACGTCGCAGCACAGCACCCCACAGGCTGCGATGGAGCGACTTGAAACGGTCCAGCATCGCCTCAGGCTGGTTTCCGACTCTACACAGCCATTCTCTATCGCGCCATCGTCCGCGGAGTCGACACCACTGGCCTCGGTGCAGTCGGCGGTAGAACATGTTCGGCAGACCTTTAACGCCAACAAGGTAGAGATCTGGAAAGACAAGGGGAAGACTTGGCAGGACATGCGGCAAGTGCAGATCGACGCGTTAACTACGTCCACTGAAAAGATGCTGCAGGGCGTCAACATCCTGAACAAGCTCGTCACTGGTGGCGGCAAGACGGACGTGGTGATGGTGGCCCAGAACATGATCAACGCGGACTTGGGCCGCCGCAGCCTGAACAGCTTCCTCAGCGACGAGCTGCGCGAGCAGGCCACGGGTCAGGGCACAGAAACGGCTGAGATGTACGGTCGGCTCGAATGGAAGACTGGTCGCGACGTGCTGGTGCTCAGCGAGAGCATGATCAATGCGGCCGACTCCAGGGAGCAGCTGGAACACTTCGCAGGGCGCCTGAATGATCAGAACGTGAAAGTCATCAACACCAGCCGCGCGGCCGAAGGGTTCCTGGAAACCAAAGCGCAGGCCTTCGACGCCGCGGATCCGAACAACGTCTTTCGCCGGGTCGCCGATCGTTTGGCTCAACGAGACGTCGTGCGGCTGGACGACGAAATCCACCGCACCTCGGATACCTACATTATTAGTCAGGCGGAGCTTCCGATTTCAGAGCCGGTCAAGCAATCGTCCGATCGGGTCATGCAGTTCTTGCAAGAGGATCTCGGCGAGGGCCGGGTGCGCGCCGAGGCGCTGCGTGACCGCTACATCACCGACGTCGGAGGCGTGGACGCGCGGGAGGCCGGGGTGCGGAAGTGGGACCCGTCCGTCTATCACGACGATTATGTCACGTGGTATCGCACGAAGGTCGACAGTACCGTCAACACGCTGTATGACCTGCCGCAAGACGACATCATCGCCCTGAACAAGGCCGAGCAATTTTTCTCGCAGCGCCGCAGCACCGATTGGGACATCGCCCGCAACCCGCATACCGGTAAAAATGAGTTCGTCCTGATGAAGGACGGACAGTATGGCTGGGGATTGAAGCCTCAGGGCGAGCATGAGACGGCGATGATTGTGCGGTTGGCGCAGTGGGAGTCGGACAAGAGCGGCACGCCGCTTGAGACGCCGCTGCAGGAGACGTGGTCCAAGCGCGCCTATCAGTCCGACCTCGATGTGATTTGGAGCCGCCACCAGGGACCGAAGATCGCCTACACGGCCACGCCCGAGTCGCGCGTGCGCGCGTTGCAGATGGGCTATGCCTATGAAGCGCGGGTCGGCGTCGAAGATCGCTTGGTCGTCTTTGGCCAGGATGCGGCGGTCAGGAGTCAATTGCGCCAGCAGCTGGAGCGGCAGACGCCGGGGATTGGCCAGCAGATCGACGCCATCGCGCGGCGGCTGCAAAGCGAAGACGGCGCGCCCATCCGAGAGGCGATGAGCCGCCTCAACGATGGCCGAGACCAATCGCTCTATGAGCTGACCGGTGCAACGGGCCATCACAATGCCGAAACGCTGGCGATGATGATGGTTGAGCGCGGTCATCGGTTCGAGGATTTGCACTCCTCGGCTGACGCGGTGCTGCGCAACGATCAAGCCAGCGCAGGATTGGCCGCCGGCTTATTGAAAGGGTTCGGCCGATCTTTCATGCAAGAAGACCGGCTTGTCAGTATGCACTCCTTGGACGACAGCCGTTTGCTGAGCGACGCGCCCAACGGCCAGCACGTCGTGTACGTGTTTGATCGAAGCTCGTATTACGATCCGGGAGAGGTCGTCAACGACATCTTCGCGCAGCCGCATTTCGCCGGCAGAGACGTGTACCTGATGCAGGGCGATTGGGTCGAGCACTACGTGAGCGATGGATCGGGCCGACGAGGTGCGCCGCAAGAGCTGCTGCGCGTCAGTCAAATGGAAGAGGTGCTGACCAAGGCGACGGAGCAGAACAAACCCGCGATTCTCATCTATAACGTGGCGGGCCGCGAGGGGGTCAACATTCCGTTGCGCGAGAATACGGCGGACTATCGGTTCGTCTTGAACGATCAGTCGCGCACGATCGACGGCATGCAGGCTCTGGGCCGTCGCCGCAACGAAAATCCGGGGACCGTCTTTGTCTACAGTCCGTCGCCGGAAGCCAGCTGGACGCGCGACCAATTATTCCGCGCCATGGACCACAACGGCGACGTGGCGATGCGCCAGTCCAACTTGGAGGACTCGGTGCAATGGATCAGACGGACCACGGAAGCGTTCCATGACGACCTGGTCTCGGCCTTGCGCAGGTCCGGCGCGGAGCAATCGCTCATCGACGCGGTCGCGGAGCGCAAGGAGCAGCTGCACGAGCACTTTGAGGGCGCGCCCGAGGTCGGCATCGGGCCTGGGCGCAACAAGAGCGATTATCTGCTGGATCAGGGCAATCGCGCGATCCGCTACGTCAATGAGACGGCCGGCGAGGTGCTCGGCAAGACCGCCGATCCCGGCGTGATGAGAGTGGTCGCCGAAGCGATCCATCCCGAGCTTGAGTCGCTCAGCTTCCGGAAGCAAGGAGCGCCAGAGGCTGCTCCCGAGCAATTGTCCTTGGCGCGCAATCCGGCCCGCGTGATGGAGCTGCTGCAGGATCACCTGACGGAAAATGACCTGCCGACCACACCGATTTTCGCGGGCCGCGGGTTGTTCGAATCCTCCGACCGCGTGCGCGCCGCTGTTGCGCGGACCGTCGCCGAAGAAGCTCGCGGAGGGCAAGCCTCGAAGTCCAATATCGAGCAAGCCTGGACGCTGGCGCGCGGCGAGCTCGATCACGCGCTGGCCCAGCAGATGGGGATGCCTGGCGTGCGCGGCCTCGGTTCGTTGCTGCCAATGGCGGCCACGTTCCAACAGAATCAGAAGGACGCGGAGCGGGCTGCGTTGAAGATCATCCAGGATCAAGGCCTTGGCATTAAACAGGATTTGGATTTTGTTCGGGCGCTGCTGCCGCATCTGCACAAAGTCGCGAATTCGCTCGTCGAGACTGGTGCGGCGACACCCGCTGTCGTCAGCTTGGGCAGCGCGACGTCGGTGAATGAGGCGCGGCAGTTGGTGACGCAGCAGACCGCGCAGCTGCGCGCGGCTGAGCAGCAGGCGTATCAGGCGGTCGCGTTCTTGCGCGACAACGCGTCGGCGATCGCGCAGGCGCAAACGTTGGTCGATCAACAGGCCGGCATCGAGCAACAGACGCAGTTGCTGCAAGCCGCGTCGACGCACCTCAACACGATCAACCAAGCAGTCACGTTGCGCGCGGACTTGGGGCTGTCGCCCGGCAGCTTGCCGAGCATGACGCCCGAATCCGCCACTGCGCCGCTGCCCGAGCGCGTGACTGCGGTGTTGAGCGGCGTCGAAGCCAACGCGCGCATGACGGAGCAGGGGATCGTCGACAGTGTCGCGGCGCTGCGCCTGCCGCGCGCGAACACGGATACGCGTCGCCTCGCCGAATCGCAGCTGGCCGAGCAGATCTATCGCGCCAATGCGCTGCTGAAGGAGATGAAGGTTGCCCCGACGCCGGTGCTCGCGTTTGCGACGCAGATTGGCGCGCAGAGGACGGGCGCGACGCTGCTGGCAAATCGTTTGCAGCAGCCGGACTTTGGCAACCGATTGATCCCGTTGCTGCAGCAGGCTCACCGCGATCCGGCCCAAGCCGATCACACAGCCCTTGCGGATCTGACGAGCCGCGCGCTGACGCCGACGCTGGCCGAGCGCGTGACGGTCGTATGGCCCGCGGTGCTGTCGCGTCCGCAACCGACACTGATCACGCCGAACATCGCGATCAACTCCGCGCCGCTGCGCACAACGATGCCGACTCAATCCGTGCCGCCGTTGCAAGCCGAGTCGCAGCCATTCAATGCGAACCAAGCGATTGAGATTGTGCTGCCGCAGGGCCGGCGATCCTTCAAGGTGCACGGTGAGACACTAGGCGAGGCATTGAGCCGGTTGCCCGAAGAGTTGCATCAGTACGTCCTCACGACGCCCAACGCATCCACCGCCGACGTTGGCGGGCGCCGCTACCGCCCGCTGATCCAAGTCGGCGATCAGCTAGTCGAGCCGGACCAGAATCTCAACGAGTACCGGCTGCAGCCGGGCCAGCGGATTCGTGTGATCGCGCCGTTGATGCTGTCTCCGATTGAAACGCTGAACGTGTTGGCGCAGCCGCTGGCGCAACTCGGCGTCGATCCGCTGGAAGCGCGCTCGCTGGCGCAGCGGTATCTGTACGGTCAGGTCGACGCTGCCGAGGTGCGACAGCAGTTGGCGATGCGCGTCAATGATCAAGCGCGCGGCCGCATCGACGTGACGCTGCAGACGCTGGATCGGCTGCGCAACATGGCCGAGGATTTGCGCGCGGTTGCGCCGTCGTTAACACCGACCCAGCGGGCCCAAGTAGCGATTGAGTTTGCGAACGATCTGATGCGTCCGGAGGACCTTACCGCGCACGTGAATCGTCGTTTGAAAGAAGGTGAACAGACACTGGCCACGGAATCGGTGCGTCCGTTGTTCGAGCAACACCAGGACCTGCGCGGGTCGATGGCGTTGGCGGGGTCAGCAAGTGCTCCCACACTTCGCACGACCCCGGCGCTGTCGCCCACGCAGGTTCACGATTTCCTCGAGACAGCCAGCATGACCCAGGTGGGGGCTCACGGCCAAGGCGAGCAGGCGCTCCAGATCATTGCCGTGGAAGGCTTGCACGCGGCGACCGGCTCCACGGGGTGGGGCGAGCGCAACCAGGTGTTCGTCGATGCCGACGTGTGGCGCGCCAAACCGTTGCTGGCGCCCGATTCAATGAACGAGGCTGTCGCCCACGAAATCTCCGAGCTCTCGTATGCCAATCGAGCGGGTCGACAGGCGCTGGGCCAATCGGGCAGAGCAGTGACTCCGACCAACGCGTACAACCACATCGATGGCTCTTCGCGGATGACCGATCTGCTGCGACTCGGTCATGACCTGGCGCCCTCACCGCAGGTGACGCCGAGCGCAACAACTCCTGGGCCGATCGAAACCCCGTCCTTCCCGCCGGTGACGCTGGGGCAAGCGCCGCGCCACATGGCGGCCGCGGTTGGGACGGCTGTGACGCCTCCGCCCGAGATGACGCTCGATGAAATCCACGCGGAGATGCGCCGCCTGCTGCAGGCTCCATCCCTCGTGAACGCGGGCGGTGGAGCGCAAGGACCGGGCGGCGGATCTCCGGTGGCTGGCGCGACGGGCCCGCAAGGTCCGGGCGAAGGCCGCGAAGGGCTCGTCGAGCGATCCGAATTGACCAATACGCAGAAACTCCAAGCCGAGGCCGAGACCAAGCGGCGCGCGATCGAGGAGAGTGGCAAGCGGTTCGCGGACGCGCAGAAGCAGCTCGCGGCGAAGGAGTTTGCGGCGGAGGTGGCCAAGCAAGCCAAGGCGGCGGAGCAACAGGAGCGCGCGCGGCGGCTGGCCTCGTTGCCCCTCAGGGAGCGTGTGCAGCAGCTGATGCAGCCGCTCGGGCGGGCGCGATCGATGCCCGCGCAAGTCTTCGAATCCCTCAAAATTGCGCCCAGGACGCGTGAAGACGCCTCCAGCAGATCGTCCTCCGCCTCGACGCTGGTTACGGAGATGACAACAACCAGCCAGCCAAGCGAGCTGGTTCGCGGCGCCACACCATCGACATCGGTGGATTCGGGCGGCGGGATCAACGGGCCGCGCATCGGCGCGCCGGTCGCCGGAGCCGCGGGCTTCGAGCCGGGTACGGGCGGTGCGCAAGCGGCGATCGGTCGCCGTGGGTTCGGCATCGAGCCGATGACCGCGGAGGAGGAGCGCGCTTCGCGGTTGGTCAATGGACTCAAGAGGCGGGGCGTCACCTCGTCGGACGTGAACGCCTACATCGAACGGCTGGGCGAACCGGCTCCGGCGCATTTGTCCCCGGTCTTCGAAACGATCCACGACGTGGCACGTCAAGCGGACCTGAGCGACTCGCCGGCGTTGGAACGCCACCTGCGCTCGGCTCAGGACACACTCTATGGTCAGGAGCTGCAGGCGCGCGGCCATGAGGCCAAGGCACGGTTCAACGAGTTGGCCGACCAGCGTCGGCTGTTGTCCACGCCGGCGACCCGGCTACGCGCGCGGCTGGACGCGTCCTATCGCGCGGACATCGACGCGCAGCGTGTGCGGGTCGAGCGCGACCTGGCCCAGGCGTCACGGGATTATGCCGACGCCGAGGCCGAGTGGCGCGATCGAGTGGCGCGCCTGGCTGCCGAACTCAAGCAGCGCGATCATGCAGCGCCCAGTGCTCAGGTCGCTGCTGACTTCAACATCCGTCACACAATTGGTGTTACCAGTCGGCCCCAGAATCTCGCTCTCGAGCACTTGAAGGTGGTGACCAGCGCCGAGCCAGGCGCCTTCACGCAGTTCTCGACCGACGGCTTGTCCGGCCGGCAGCGAGTCTATGTGGAGCAGATCAACACGCTTCTCCAGCAATACGAATCGGCGCGGCGCGCCAAGCAATCCGATCAGGAGCGCCGGGAATCGCCCTTCAAGCTGCGCGACAATCAGATCGACGAGTTCGTCAAGTTTCTGGTCAATCCGACCCGCGGCAGCGAGAAGCTCACCTCCTTCGGCAAGACCGATGTCATGCTGCACTTGGAGGCGTTGGCCGGTCTGATCAACGGCCACGAGCGCAGCACCGTGATCTTGTCCGACCCGGGCAAGCTGGGCGAGGCGCTGAGCGGCGCGCGCGCGGAGGTCTATCAGCTGCTCGGCATCAAAGTCGCGAAGCTGCTCGACTTGCAGGAGCTGCAGGATCCAGCCAAGGTGCAGGAGCTGCGTGACGCCGACGTCATCTTCACGCACACCTCAGTCATGGGCTTCATGATCGACTCCGCGCGCACCGTGACCTCGAACGATGCCTTGGCGTGGGAACTCTTGGTCAACAACGCGCAGCTGGTGCAGGACGAGGCGCACACCTTCGGGCGCCAGAACTTTATCCGAGGCGATGGCGAGGATCTGCCCATGACCCAAGAATCGAAGGATGCCATCGGCGGTCGCGCCGGCGATGACTCGATCAAGAGCCTGCAGGGCCTGTTCAAGGACAAGACCAAGGGGCTGGTTGCGGCGGTCTACGCAAAGCAGCTGCTCGGCGAGAACCTGAAGATCCCTGAGAAGGACGTCGAAGCGTCGTTGATCCGGCAGTTGATCGCGTCAGACAAGTTCGCCACGTTGGGCATCGACGCCAAGGACGCCAACGGCCAAAACAGGAGCGCCGACCAGATCATGGACGAGTTGCTGGCCAAGGCGCGCGAGGCGAAGCTGCTGATTGAAAACGAGCACAGCGTCTACGTCGAGCTGCGCGACTTGACGCGCGACACGTCCAGCAACGGCCGAAAGAAGTCTGTGTTCTTCGATCACGCGCTGTTGGCGCTGGCGGCCGAATACTACGGCGTGACCATCAAGGATCTGCAAGAGACCGACAATGCCAAGGCGATGCCGATCCGCGCGGCGCTGGCGTCGCTGGCGGGCTTCAGCCGCCAGGCCCGCAGCGTCCACTGGGCCACGCACACCAACGAGAAGGGCGAGCAGGTGATCGTGCCCGTCGCCTTCGGCCAGAAGGAAATCAATCGCAAGTACTCCAGCCCCTACGAGGCCGGCGTCTATCACTTCTTCGGCAACGTGCTCGCAGGCGTCGCGCCGAACCTGGACGTGGTCACCACGACGCCTCGCTCAACCTCCGCCAAATACCAAGAGTTTTACGCCGAGGTGCTGCGTCGCGGCGGCGACATCGTCGCGATGACCGGCACCTTCGCGCTAATCACCGGGCTCATGAACCAGCTCGGCATCAACGTTGATCGCAGCGAGAGCTTGGACGCGAACTTGAAATACATCGGCGCGCTGAATGATGCGCTGCTGGAGAAAGTGGCTGCCCACGTCGGCATGACTCCCGAAGAGGTCAAAGCCAGAGCGGCGGACATCGCGGCCAAGTACCAGAGCTTCCTGCTGAAGGAATCGATGATCCGCGTGGCTTCCAACACGCGCGAGGCGATGCGGGCCACTGTGGAAGAGGTTGAGATCGAGGGCAAGACGGTGCAGATCCAGCGCGGCTTCGCCGCCGACGGCGTCAACCGGGTGGCGACCTTCGGTGCCGAGAATACGCACTTCGGCGACTTCAGTCAGGAGGCGCTGGATCAGCACGCGGCGATCAACAAGGCGTTGCAGGAGCAAGGCAAGCAAGACTTCGTCAAGGTGATCGTCCACCTGCAGGACAGCGCCGGCAACGACGAGGCGGTGCAACACATCCTCTATGAGTGGAATGCCACCAAGCAGGGTTGGGACGAGACACCATTCACGGGCAAGCAGTTTGAGACGGGTATTCCCGGCCACTACACCGAGGGCAAGGGGATCAAGGGCTTCCTGGAAATCCCGGACATTGGCCAGACCACGATGATCACGCACCCCGGCGATGTGTTCGGCATGGACTTGCTGGCCAACAAGGCCAAGGGTGGCCGCACTGTGCGCTTCATGGACTTCGTCGACGCGGGCACCAACCTCACCGTGCTGCTGCAGCAGTTGGGCCGCGCCAACCGCAACGGCACGATCGATAACGAGCACGAGATCATCCGCCTCGGCCTCAGCCGGGACAAGGCCACCGTCGCCTCACTCTTTGAAGACGCGATGAAGGTCGAGCAGGAGATGGTCCTCGACAACAACCTCGAGGCGGTCGAGTCGGCGGTCCAGCTGACCGTGGTCCGATATCTGAAGAGCATGCAGCAGCGGCTGCGCGCGTCGGAGCATGAAGCGGGCGCGAACGCCGTTGAGAACGTGCTGATGAACTTCTGGAACACCACCGGTGTGAACCAAGACCTGAGCGACCGCGACCCGCCGACCGTCGAAGAGCACCTCGCCAACCGAGTGCGCGACATGCAGCGCTACGTCGAAGACTTGGCCAATCCGAATTCCGCTGTGAACCGCGAGACCGGCTTCTACAAGGATGTGCTGCAGGCCGACGAGGCGATCGCGGTCGAGTTTGCCGATTGGGTCGCCAGCGGCACGTCGCTGCGCGAGGGCAAGACGCCGTCGTTCAAAGATGAGCATGCGTCCGATGAGGTGCAGCGCACCGACAACCTATTTCTTGCGCGCAACCTCAGCGACCTGGTCGACCTGATCGGACGAACCGTCAAGCGCAGCAGTCTGCCGCTCTTCGCGAAGCAGGGCAATTCGCCGACGTTTACCACCCGTGGACCCCCGGAGCATCTTGAAGGCATCAAAGACGACCGCGGCCTGAGCGACGCGGAGAAAGAATCGCTTACCAACGACCTCTCCTTATTGCGGCAGACCACGCCCGAAGGCGCGCTCTATCAAGCCGGGCGCAACTACGTCGGCCTGTTCAAAGCCATCAAGTCGCTGACGATCGAGCAGCGCGCGGCGCTGCGCGGCCTGATTCAACGGGCCGTCGACGCGATGACGCCCGAAGAACGCGCAAGCCTGCCGCACCGCGTGCCGATGGCCATGTTCGATCAGGACGATGAGGGCGATCCCGTCCACATGGCCAGCAACACCAGCTTCCTCGCCTTCGCGCTGTCCGACAGCCGCCTCGGGTTCCTAAACCTCCCCTCCGTCGACGACCGTCAGCTCTACACGATCGTCGGCATCCAACAGATGGCGCGCGAGCTGAACATTCCGCTCGACACGCCGGAGCAGGTGCGCGCGATCGTCG
>Ga0209515_10002117_pt1 | contig 31242 bp, 25 predicted proteins | sample Subgroupgradi54m_FD_187454 | JGI IMG/M metagenome (GOLD analysis project Ga0209515, IMG submission 187454) | Subsurface groundwater microbial communities from S. Glens Falls, New York, USA - GMW60B uncontaminated upgradient, 5.4 m (SPAdes)... ... | reverse complement strand
AAATATGTTCAAGAGCAAGGAAAAGAGTACAAACAAATTCATCGTGATCAACTGACATTGTTTTAACAACTCAACCTTGGAAACGGGCTGTGATACCTCGCAGCTCTGCTGCGGGGTAGTTCATTTTTGATGGTTTAAACACGATCCATAATTGTGACTTTATGGAGGATAAAGATTTTCTCGATGCTTACGAAAGAGGAAGGGTAACATTAGATTTACAAAATATTCCAATAAAAGAATATCATTGGTTTTATCGTGTATATATAGGATTATGGGTGGCAAAGAATGCCTCAAAGTTAGAAGGTGATTTTGTGGAATGTGGAGTTGGTACTGGATTTCTCAGTAGTTCTATTTGTCAGTATTTAAAATGGAATTCTTTAAATAAAAACTTTTATTTATTGGATACTTTTAACGGACTCATAACTAGCCAGTTAACCCTCGATGAGCAGAGACCAGATTTAATGAAACACAATAGTCTTGTATATAAAAATATCGATATACAAAAAATCAAACAAAATTTTTCAGAATGGAAAAATATTCACATCATTCCTGGTGTAATACCAGATACGTTAAAACAAGTAGAAAGCGATAAAATAAGTTACTTACATGTAGATTTGAATTGTAGTTATCCGGAACGGGAAGTCTTTCTATATTTTTACAAAAAACTTGTTACGGGAGGATTTATTTTGCTAGATGACTATGCGTATTATGGATACAATAGTCAAAAAGTTATGTGGGATAAATTGGCAGAAGAATATAATTTACACATACTTTCTCTCCCTACCGGACAAGGATTGATTTTAAATGTAGATACAAATCACTCCATCTAACCGTTCCAAGATTCCAAGTCAACAACGGTGGCCATTGGGTCTAATCTCGTTGGTAGTTAAAATACGGGTGGTCGTATCTGGTTAAGAAGCATAGAATACATGCGTCAAAAACTTTTTTATTATTATCAACGCTACGGCTTTTTCATGGCGGCGAAAGCGGTATTGTATTACATAAAAACCCGTAGTATCCACACGTTCGCGGCATTGAACATAGCCTTCCATGATCACCCGTGGGATACCCCACCACCACCCCACCATCAGCGCTCGGCGAAATTCCGAATTCTGTTTTTAACATTCTCGTACCAGAGCGACAGCAAGCGTTATAGAATTAACCATATCATGGAGTATTTGAAGATTGCGGGTATTGAGAGCGCTGTCCTCTACGTAGACGATCTTGCCATGACACGGAATTATGCACTGCACTACGACATCATTGTGTTATTTCGTTTGACGCTTAACGAACGACTCAGACAATTCATCAGCGACGCCAAGAGATCGAACATTCCGGTGGTGTACAGCACCGATGATTTTCTTTTTGACGCAGAGACCATTGAGCAATACGCCCGTCTGCCTTCGGATGTGGGGGTAGGCGCTATGGCACTCTATCGAGAAGAGGCTCAGAAACAACAAGCGGCCATTCAACTCTGCGATTATTTTTTAGGCTCAACCGATGCGCTGGCAGCGCAATCTGAAACCGTCGGTAAGCCATCCTTTGTGATTCATAATGGGCTCAATCAAGAGTGGCTGGATATCTCGGCGAGAGTAGCGCAGACAAAGGTGAAACGCAGTACTATCGTCATTGGCTATTTTAGCGGAACGAAAACGCACGACCGAGATTTTACAGTAGCGGAAAACGCCTTAGTGCGCGTACTAAACGAGTACCCGGCCGTAACGCTATCAATTGTGGGGTGGTTGAAACTCGGTGATGCATTTCAACCGTTCAAGAAACGCATCAACCGATCATTGGTCCCTTGGTGGGAAATGCCCAAGAAGATTGCTGATGTCGATATCAATATTGCCCCCTTGGAGATGGGCAACCCCATTGTGGAGTCAAAGAGCGAACTTAAATATTTCGAGGCGGGGATCGTGAAGGTCCCGACCATTGCATCGGCCACGGATAGTTATCGGTACGCGATCACGAGCGGAGAAAATGGATTGTTAGCGTATAACGACGACGATTGGTACCGACATCTACGTCTCCTCATAAAAAACGAACATCTTCGTCAATCAATGGGCGAGAATGCCTACCAGCATACGCTCCGTCACTACGCCCCGCGCCCGATGAGCCAACAGACCAAAGCTGTTTTTGAAGAGATCTATGATCGCTAAAATTCTCTACATTATTACGCAATCGGAGTTTGGCGGCGCGCAGCGCTCTGTCCTTGATTTGGCTGTTGGCATGCAAAAAAAACAGTACGATGTGGTGGTGGCTGCAGGGCAAGGTCGCGGAGATTTTTTTGAAATGTTGGAACGGGAGCGCATTCGCACTGTCTCATTGCGCTGTATCCAGCGCGGTATTAATCCCGTATTTGATCTATTGGGGATTATAGAATTGTACCGTTTATTACGGAAAGAAAAACCCGATATCGTGCATTTGAATAGCACAAAAGTCGGCATCTTGGGTAGTATCGCGGCCTCTGTATCCAAGCTCTTCTTCGGCAACCCTAAGATTGTTTTTACCGCCCATGGTTGGGTTTTTAACGAAGAGGTGCCTTATTGGAAGAAGCTCTTCTATCGGTATGCAGAAAAAGTTGCATCGTTTTTGCGAGACAAGATTATCTGCGTATCACAATTCGATTATGAGGCAGCGGTGCGGTATACTACTGCCCCTGCCGGAAAATTAGCGCTTATTCACAACGGCATTGACGCCGAAGCGATGCGATTTTTTTCTCGAGAAGATGCTCGAAGGCGGCTCCACTTAGCACTTGAGCCTAGTACGATCATTATTGGCACAGTTGCGCATTTGTATCATAATAAAGGGATAGACCTTTTGATACACGCTGTCGCTACTGTTGGTCGAGAGCGTCCACGCGTTGTTGTCATCGGCGAAGGCCCGGAACGTCTAGTTTTTGAGCGGTTGATCACTCGGCTCCATCTCGAGCATACCTGTTTTTTCGTCGGAAGTATCCCTGATGCTCGACGATATCTGAAAGCATTCGACGTGTTTGTTTTGCCCTCACGCAAAGAAGGGTTCCCGTATGCGCTCTTGGAAGCCGGCGTTGCTGGTCTACCGATCATTGCAACCGATGCCGGAGGGATACCCGAGATTATCACGCATAGAGTGAGCGGTATTGTGGTTCCTTGCAACAACGTTGAGGCGTTGGCCGCTGGCATTCAGGAACTCATCGGGAATGAACCGTTGAGGAAGTCTATGGGTATTCGCTTTCAACAACGGGTGCAAGAGCATTTCCGTGTGGGCGACATGGTCGCTCACACGAGTGCCGTGTATGATTCGTTGCGAAGTGTGAGGTAGTGTTTTCTATGGTGCACCATGTGTTCCGGTATCGGAAATATTTGTTAATGCTCGGCGATGTTATTGTGTTCTACATCGCGATACTCTTCACGTTGTGTATTCGGTATGGTTCAGCATTTGATCGCCAACCGATTAAAGAGCACGGCGTCTATTTCAGTTTGATTCTCCCAATGACACTGTTTGTATTCTATGTTCATCGCCTCTACAATGACAAGGCAATGAACAACTACAGTCGTTTTTACGTTGTGATTGTGCGAGCCACACTGTTGAATTTTTTCATCACATCGGTGTTTTTTTATTTCGTGCCCGCCGGCATCGCGCCAAAAACAAATCTGTTTATTTTTACAATGCTCTTTTTGTTTTTATTTTTGATTTGGCGTTTTGCCTGTAACATGCTCTTCAACCCCTCTCACTGTACAAAGAGCGCCGTGATCGTCGGGCGTGGGAGCGATGACGAAGCATTGGCTCGAGAAATAACCAGTCACCCAGAGTTTGGGTACCGGTGCACAGCACTGGTGAATCCTGACGATGCGCAAGCGATACAACAGATACTCGATCGTCGTCCCATCCCCACCATCATCCTTGGATCCAACGCCTATCATGTTCCCGATGCAATCACGCTCCTCTATCGTGAGCGTAATCGGGGATACGAGTTCATTACGTTTAATGAATTTTATGAGATGGTTATTCGAAAAATTCCCATCCCCAGTATCAATGCCATTTGGGTTCTGGAAAACATCCACGAACAAAAATTATTCTATGATGTTTTAAAAAGAGTGTTAGACATCATACTCGCGTTTTTGTTTGGCATCCCCTTCCTCCTCTTGATCGTCCCGATTGCCCTTGGTATTAAGTGGAGTAGTCCGGGACCGGTATTCTATTGGCAACGACGAGCGGGAAAGAATGCTCAGGAGTTTGTCTTGATCAAATTCCGATCGATGGTTGATATGCGTATCACCACCATCGGGAAGTTCTTGCGTCAGACCCGCCTTGACGAGTTACCCCAGATCCTCAATATTATAAAAGGGGACATGAGTTTTATCGGACCTCGCCCAGAACGGATAGATGTGCAACACCAATTGGAAAAACACATTCCTTTTTTTGGGAGTCGTAACTTGATTACACCGGGTCTTACCGGATGGGCGCAGGTTCAGTATCGCCATACCACCACCGCTCTGGACGCTGTAGAAAAATTGCAGTACGATCTGTATTATATTCAACATCGCTCGCTTTTTATGGATCTGGATATTATTCTCAAAACCATCCATACTGTTATGGAACGGCGTGGACAGTAATGTGGCGATGTATGTATGCTCAGTAGACACCACCGTGATTTGTTGTTTGAGTTGGTGAGGACCGACTTTAAATTGCGGTACAATAATTCTGCCCTGGGATTCGTTTGGGTGCTTTTAAAGCCCCTTTTATTATTCACGATTCTCTACGGTGTTTTTTCATTTGTATTCCAGAGAGAGGCGCATTATGGACTCAGCCTGTTATTACGGATCCTATTGTTCTCCTATTTTTCCGAAGGAACCAGCCGTGGACTATGCTCGCTCGTCGACAGAGCGCCGATGATCCTCAAGGTGCGATTCCCCAGGAACATCATCGTCCTCGTTCCTATTTTGAATGCGTTTATTAATTTCAGCATCGGCATGCTCGTCTTTTTCCTCCTTTCGGTATTTGCAACACTGTCCTTGAAGGGTAGTAGCATCGTCTTCGTCTACTGTGTACTCTTGCTGACAATGGTCATTACCGGTTTTGCATTGGCGGCAAGTATTCTGTATGCGAAATTCAGGGACACACAGTCCATATGGGAGGTATTGCTGAGCCTTTTATTCTATAGTGTGCCGATCATCTACCCCATCACCATCCTTCCCCTACAGGTTCAGCGCATCGTGTCAGTGAACCCTTTGGCGGTTCTGATTGAAGAATCTACTATCGTGCTCATCAATGGAGGGGTGGCAGATCTTTGGAAAATGGTGTATGCGACCGTTTGGTCTGTGGTGATTCTCGGGTTCGGGTATTGGTATTTCAAACGCAACAGTCCGAAGATCGCAGAATTTTTGTAATATGTCCTACGTCCGCATCGACACAAGCAACGTCTCAAAGGGCTTTCTCCTTCCGCACCAGCGGGTGAGCACCATGAAGGCGCACTTCATCAACCCGTTTCATAGAAAAACGTATGAACGACAGGAGGTGTTGCGGCAGATTTCGTTTGCGGTGAAACGTGGAGAATGGATTGGGATTGTCGGGAGAAACGGATCAGGAAAGTCGACGTTGCTCAAAATCATCGCCGGAATTTACGTTCCGGATGCCGGCCGAGTCATAACAGAGGGAGTGATTATTCCGTTTCTCGAACTCGGCGTTGGATTTAACGGCGAGCTCACAGCCCGAGAGAATATTTTTCTCAACGGTATTATTTTGGGGATGAGTCGCAGTGAGGTCAAAGAAAAATTTAACGCCATCGTCGCATTCGCGGAATTGGAGCGATTCCTTGACCAAAAACTCAAGAACTTTTCTTCCGGCATGCAGTTGCGCCTAGCATTTTCCATCGCGATTCAAGCTGAGGGCGACATCTATCTGCTGGATGAAGTGTTGGCTGTGGGGGATTTCGCGTTTCAGAAAAAATCGTACGAGCAGTTTGCCAAAATGAAACAAGCGGGGAAGACCGTGCTGTTTGTGAGCCACGATGCGGCGAGCATCAACGCATTATGCGAAAAAACGCTCTGGCTCAAAAATGGAGTTATCGCTGAGTTTGGGCCGAGTGCCGAAGTGACAGCGTGCTATTTGCAAAGCAATTGACACGGTATTTCATAAATTAAAAGCCGCCCCGGTGTTCACCGTGGTGCACGACCGGAATTCAGATACAAAGTTATTACGGAAATACTTTCAGGAGAATGCTAATTCAGCCTCCCATTTTTTCCTTTAACTCTGAATTTCTGTTATACCGTAGGTGTCTTAAAACTGTCTCGCAGCTCCAATTTTTCTTTACATGACACGGCTTAACAAAATTCAAATTATCAAATAGCCCCTCCGCCGACCGAACTGCCCGAGTTCGGTAAGGTTCCGCCGGCCGAAGTCTCATTCATCGGCCGCACGAACTATGTGGCCGCGCTTGAGGAAAAAAGTAATATGTTCGACCATCTTAAATGTAACAAATTATTGCTCGCTTTATCCTTCTCGTTAATAGTGGGACTTACTTTTATTTACGGATTTGTCCCTGGTTTACATGTTTCTGATTTTGTACAGGGACTCGCTACCATAGCAGATATGCAATCTTTAATTAATCACGGATTTTTTTCTTACTTGCAAAATACCGGCTATCCTCTCGGAGCTCCTTTTACTGGCGGACTGCCTACTACATACCTAGCGACATTTCTAGCAATAATTCTGCGCCTCACTCCATATACGGCGTATTGCCTCTCCGGCATAATTATAATAATAGTTTCTTTTTCGTCCTTGACGGTGCTATGTAAAAAACTTGGAGCTGATAAATATATAGCTATTGCAGTATCTTTTTTATTTCTTCTTTTGAGTTTTAATTACGGCCAAGTTGGTTACGGATCGACCATGTTCGGGTTCATGCTTTTGCCCGCATATCTTTTAACTGATTATTTTTATTTTGACTACTTCCAAAAATATGAAGAAAGGACTGTCAAGAAAACTTTATTCCTCACATCCCTTTACATTGCAGTAAAGGTTATTTCATTGTTTATATGCGGTTATACTTTTACAATTGCGGCAACTTTTTCTTCTCTCTATCTTGTTTTTTATTGCATCAAGAGTTTTATTGAGACGAAGGGTTTGAAGCAAATGAGTGCTCCTATTTTAGGGTTTATTGCGGCCTACGGCATTGCGGTCTTTCTGTACTATACATATATTCCAGGGGTTTCTTCGTATGGAGTTATGCCGGTTGATTTTTTCAGAGCAGAGGGTGTTGATATTTTTTCGTTATTGATTCCGCCGCAAGGATATTCTCATCTCCTCGATGTCGCTGGAATCAGTAGAAATTACGGAGGGCCGTTCGCATTTTATGGTGACGGCAACCAGGTACTCTACAACTATCTAGGATATTCTGTTGTATCGTCTTTCATCACCAGTGTCTTTGCTATTAGAAATAAAAAAAATCTTTTTATAAAAACACTTTTAGTTGCAGGAGTCATTGCTTTCTTTCTCTCTTTGGGGCCGTCTGTAAAATTTTATAATGTGAGACCTAATTTTGGTGCCGATATACAAACAATCACTTTTCAGGATTACCTTATGCCCAAAGAGGCTGCTCTTTTTGATACGCATACAGGTTTTCTCTATCAGCATATTCCCGGGCTAAAAATGATGAGAGCTGTGTATCGATGGATACTATTTCCGAAACTTGTCATGTTCATAATTATTTCTTTAGGACTTTCCGCCCTGATTGCTGAAAACAGGAAATGGTACCGATATCTTGTTTTTTTCTTAATCGTATTGATGATTGCAGAGATATTTCCCAATCTTAAGAAATTAAACGCAAGGTATTCCGCAAATTTTTCTAAAAAACAAGCTCTTGACCAGTCGCTGATTGGAGATCTCGGTCGCTTTGTACACAAGGGAGATAAAATCTTCTTTGTTTCCTCTGAAAATGACTACTTATCGTCATATATGTGTAGTACTTTAGACCTCACCTGCTACAACGTTTCAGGAGATAAAAACCAAGTACTGTCGAATATGTATTGGCCAAAAGAAATAAAAGAAATGCGCCAATACCAAAATATAAATGAAAATGCTTTTTCTTTAATGAAATCAGGTGATCTTGATAAATTAGTTTTGCCGTATTTTAATCTGAGATGGGATGCGTATTCATGGCCTCCGACAGAGGATGAAGTTGAAAAGGCTAAAATTGATTTTGCCCGAAAGTTTGATTATCACGATAAACATTTTCAGGTTCGATATTCCAAGTATTTTGCAGTTGTTACTTTAAACATGGATTATATTATAGACCTCTTGCAAAATAACGTAGTCAAATAAACAGGAAGATGCGATTCTTCCCCCACTTGAGGAGATTAGCAGGCAGTTCTCGTTAATGTCCTGAAGTTGGAGAGGAACGGGATGGATCGGAAGATTGCAGAATTATCGTCTTAACAAAAAAAGATGCCTTTGTTGAGTAACAGTATGCAAGAAAGTAGGACATTGAATCAGTCACGTCAACACCATCTCGATGCGCTCAGAGGAGTTGTCGCTCTGTTGGTGGTCGTGGCACACTATTTTGTTGCGTTTTATCCGTATACGATTTTTGGTAATCACGGAATCTATCAGCAACGATCTATTTGGGAGAATATCTTTTTTTATCCACCATTCGGGCTTTTGGTTGCTGGAAATTTTGCAGTTTGCACATTCTTTATATTAAGTGGCTATGTCCTGAGCTATAAGTATTTAGGAGAAATACCGAGAATAAAGGGAATAATAGCCGCAATGATCAAGCGACCAATACGACTGGGGGGCCTCGTCCTATTTACAATAATTCTGAGTTCCTGTTTGTGGTATAGCGGATTATACTTCAATAACGCTGTTTCAGAAATAACCCATTCAAAGCCATGGTTTAGTCATTTTTGGCACGGTAGTTTTGAACTACGACAACTCGTAAAGAATATAGTGACCTCCCTGTTTAGTAACGGGGCTATATATAACCCACCACTTTGGACAATACCAATAGAGTTGTATGGCTCAATACTGGTATTTCTTTTTGTGTTGCTATTTGGAAACTTCAAATATAGATTGCTGATTGTAGGCATTCTCCTCATTTTTTTAAAAAGCACGTTCTATGTCGGTTTTTTACTGGGAATTATCATTGCTGACATTGTCAAAAATCATCACTTCATTTCCAAACTCAAATCAAAAAATATTATTTCCATTGTGTTGCTAATACTGTTTTTGTATTTTTCTTCATACCCCAGCTATGTATATCCTGACTTTATGAAAGGAACAATATATAAGATTCTTCCCGACGTTAGCAGATTTGGCGGTGGTTACCCTATGCTTTCTGCATTATTGTTATTCATTCTTGTTACGATCAATCGTCAAATAAAAAACGTCCTGCATACCCCGTTATTACAATCCCTCGGAAGAGTATCGTATGGTTTATATGTGATCCACTTTTTAGTTATTGGATCCCTATCATCTTGGTTATTCTTAAGACTCAACGATGATCTTGGCTATAGCCGGTCCTTTGCGCTTGTGTTATTATTTGGAATTCCGATCAGTGTACTTTTAGCATATTGGACAACAATATACATTGATACCCCTGTAATTAAATTTGCATCAGATATTTGTAAAAAAATAAGTGCCCTTGTCAATGTAGATACAAATCACTTTACCTAACCGTCCCAAGATTCCCAGTCAACAACGGTGGCCATTGCGTATAATCTCGTTGGTAATTAAAATACGGGTGGTCGTATCTGTTTAAGAGACATAGAGCACATGCGTCAAAAACTTTTTTATTATTATCAGCGCTACGGCTTTTCCATGGTGGCGAAAGTGGTAAAGTATTGTCTCAAAGTAAAAATTTGGGTATATTAGGTCAGTTGGAACAAGTATAGACTACCACTAGATATTCTCAACCCATATTACGACAAACACTTCGTTTTTATGGGCTGGAGATGAGTAACCAACAGCGCATATCAATATCGACAAAATTTGACCACGGTTTATCGTTGATCCGATTAGTCAAGTCCGACGTTACAAGCATACAAAAGACCAGCGAGTATGGTCTTTGCAAAGTAGGTCATCTGTCTCCATCACGCCGTATCGATACAGTATGAGAGTCATTCAATCAACCAGCGGCCATAATACCACGCGCAGGGTATGAAACTTATTATCCAAATTCCGTGTTTGAATGAGGCGGACTCGTTGGCGACAACACTCCGTGAGCTGCCTCGCAGCGTGCGAGGGTTTGACAGCGTTGAGTGGCTGGTGATTAATGATGGAAGCACCGATGACACCGAAGCGGTCGCAAGAGCGCATGGAGTAGATCATGTAATCAGTTTTCATAAGAATCAAGGTTTGGCCCGCGGTTTTATGGCCGGGCTAGAGCGTAGCATAAAACTGGGGGCGGATGTTATTGTGAATACCGACGCCGACAATCAATACAATGCGGCTGATATTCCTCTTCTGGTTGAACCCATCTTAAGCGGTCGAGCGGATGCTGTGATTGGGGTGAGACCTATCGACACGATTCAACATTTCTCGCTCCCGAAAAAGGCTTTGCAGAAATTAGGGAGCTGGGTTGTGAGCATCATGAGCAGAACCACTATACCAGACGCAACGAGTGGATTCCGCGCGATGAGTCGAGAGGCGGCATTACGCCTCAATATGTTCAACGAGTATACGTATACGCTGGAAATGATCATCCAGGCAGGGCAAAAAAATATTACCTTCACCACCGTTCCGGTTCGTGTCAACGCCGATATGCGGCCTTCTCGTTTGGTCAAAAGTATTCCCTTTTATATAAAAAAATCGATCATAACCATCATTCGTGTCGCCGTCATCTACCGGCCTTTTCGTTTTTTTATGTCAATAGGTTTCCTGTTGTTCAGCGTTGGATTTTTAATCGGTGTACGGTTTTTATACTATTTTTCTATAGGAGGTTCAGCGGGGCATATCCAGTCGCTCATCCTTGCTTCCATTTTGCTTGGTGTTGGGTTTCAGACCATACTCGTTGCCTTTCTGGCGGATTTACTCTCGGTGAATCGACGGTTGATGGAAGATGTTCAGTATCGGGTGCGGAGGATGTTAAGCTGAGATACAATAATAGAACTATAAATGAATACATATATATGTGCAATGTCAACTGTATTCGCTGGGGAGCAAAAAATTTAACCAAAGAAGAGGTTAGAGGGAAAATGGTCATTGAAGTCGGGTCTTACGATGTCAATGGTAGCCTTCGATATGTCGTTGAATTACTTGAACCGTTGCAGTATATTGGAACGGATATCACAGAAGGAGTGGGTGTTGATATTGTCTGTTCAGCCGAGAATTTAGTCCAAAGATTCGGGAAGGAAAGTTTTGATGTCGTGATATCAACGTGCACGCTTGAACACATAAAGGATTGGAGAGCGGCTATTTCAAATATAAAGACAATCTGTAAACCTAACGGTATTATCTTAATCATTGTACCTTCGTATTGGTCTTTTCACGCATATCCGTATGATTTTTGGCGATATAAAAAAGATGATATAAAAAATATTTTCTCTGATTGTGAGATTTTAGCTCTAGAAGAAGATTCTCAAACACCAACACTAGTCTATGCTAAGGTGAAAAAGCCAGATAAATTTTTTGAAAAAGATTTATCTGGTATTGAATTATATTCTATCATTACCAACAAGAGAGTGCGCGAAATACGCGAAGAAGATTTTTTAAGTTTTTATTTCAAACGATTAGTTGTTAAAAATAAAATTAAGGATATCATATTGAAGATTATTTCAGGGCTAAGGAGTAAGGGTTGGTAATGCCGTATGGATGAATATATTCATGGAGAAAGAATATGAACAATAAAAAAGAGCTGGATAACTCTGACATGCCGTTGTTAGAAACTAGTGGTAATAATATAGTTTTATTTTACCCTAATATCCCGAAGAGAGCTCTTGAATTTATTGAACGAGCTCTCAACACTCGATGGATAGGACAGGGTCCTCGAGTTGATGAATTTGAAACGGAGTTCAGTAACAGATTTGCTGAAGGAAGGGCCGCTGTTGCTGTGGGGTCGGGAACAGATGCACTACATTTGGCTTACATTATGGCGGGCATAAAAGAGGGAGATGAAGTAATAACCCCCGTTTTTACATGTACAGCAACAAACATTCCTCTTTTATATGAACGGGCGGTAATTAAATTTGCGGATATTCAGGCAAGTACATTAAATATCGATCCAAATCATGTGAAAGAATTAGTTACTGATAAAACAAAAGCGATTGTTTGCGTTCATTACGGTGGTTTACCGTGTGATATGAAAGAACTCCGTGCAATTGCAGATAATCGCGGAATTCCGATTATCGAAGACGCCGCCCATGCATTGGGCGCAACGTATATGGGGAAATCTATTGGAGCATTATCCGAGTTCACAATATTTTCCTTCCAAGCTATTAAACATATTACAACCGGCGATGGAGGAATGCTTATTATTAAGGATAAACACTTAAAAGAAAAAGCTATTAGAATACGTTGGTTCGGTATTGATAGAGAAGCTAAGCATCTTGGAGTGTGGGAAAACGATATTAAAGAAATTGGTTATAAATATCAAATGACAGATGTTGCCGCATCATTAGGGCTCGCTGCTTTAGAAGAATTTGATCAGACCCTCGGGTTTCGAAGAAAATTATTTAAAGTATACGAAGAGCAATTACGCAACGTACCCGGGATTCGTTTTATCGGCGGCGGATATGTAGACAGAGAACATGCCGCGTGGTTGTGTACTGTCTTGGTTGAAAGCAGGGTTGATTTACAAAAAAAGTTACGGGAAAACAATATTGAATCAAGCCAAGTTCATTATCGAAATGATCGATATTCAATTTTTGGGGGGAAGGGGACAAATTTGCCCAACATGGATGTCGTTGAGGATAAATATTTAGTTCTTCCGTTGCATACAAAAATGAACATTGCCGATGTGGAGAGAATATGTCGTGTCATTCAATCAGGGTGGTAATGTTCCGGTGGCAGTATCTGATTCTTTATGAAAAAACTCGCAATTATTACTCACGAATATTATCCCGTCCTTTGTGGAGGGACGATCATGGTCGATAAGCTTTCTCAATCACTCGCTCGATTGGATTACAATATTGAAATTCTTACCACCGGAATAGGGCAGGACTTCCAAAAATTTGAAAAAACTTCCAGGCTCAGTGTACGAAGGTTTTATACGGGAAGAGCATCGACGGGTGACGCCAGTGTAAGCGAACATCTGCGTTTTTTTATTTTTGGCCTCCCTCAAATGTTGTGGTATATTGCACGGAACAAATTCGATCTTTTATTTTGTGTTTTTGTGATCCCGTCGGGCTTCATCGGATATATTATTTCAAGAATAATCCGAGTTCCCTTTGTGGTTTTTGTTGATGCCGCAGATGCGCCGGGGGTTCGGTCGGCAATGAAAACCATGACCGATAGGTTAAAACCGCTGTTCATGTACATCACTAAACATTCGTCTGCTACAGTTATTTGTGATGGTTTACAAGATATCGTCCAGCCACTCATTAATAATAGTAATAGTGTCGTCATACCCAATGGAACATCAATCCAAACATTTTTTGCAAAACCCGGCTCATCCTCCGACGTTATTCAATTCCTTACCATTGGACGCTTGGTGGGTCGCAAGGGTTTTGTAGAAATCATACGAGCCCTCTCGATGGTTAAGAAACAAACAACTAATTTCCATCTTACGATCGTCGGCTATGGTACGTATGAAAAAGAAATACAAAAAATTCTTGAGGAGTATGATCTTCACAATCATGTGACGCTCGCAGGCAGAGTAGAATATGAGAAATTAATAGACTATTATCTTCACGCCGATTGCTATCTATTTTATGGGGATCGTGAGGGTTCGTCTTTGGCCATGATTGAGGCTCTTTCTTATGGGCTTCCAATTATAGCAACCGACCACCCGGGCAATACGACCTATGTAAAAAATGGGATTAATGGCCTTCTCGTTGAACATGATAGTATTAGAAAACTTAGTGAGGCGATTGTAGAAGTGATCAATAATAAATCTCGCCTTCCGTGTTGGGGCGAAAAAAGCAAGGAAATAGCCGGAAGATACTCATGGGATACAATTGCAGCACAATATCACAAGGTATTTAGCTCGGTTATTGAGAGATGTGTAGAGAAGAATGACGAGTGGCTTCCGTACCCGAGGTATCTCTTAAGAAAAAATCTCGTAAAGAAGATTTTGAAGGCAGAGAGCGTGAAGGATAAAACGTGTATTGAGATTGGATATGGCGCTGGAGATATGCTTCTACTGTATGCCCAATTAGGATTCCAAGTATATGCTTACGACTTTTCTGAAGCGTGTTATCACAGCGCTACGCAGAGAATCAACAACCACGCTACATTAAAAAATAATATCAAATTATGTAAAGAAGAGGGTGAAATAATTAAAAACAAGTATGATTATCTGATGATTTTTGAAGTTCTAGAGCACATCAAAGACGACCGTGTCGCATTACGGAACTGGGTCAACCTGGTATCAGATCGCGGGAAGATTATTTTTTCTGTCCCAGCTCATAAAAAAAAATGGGGATATAGTGATATTGCGGTTGGTCATTACCGTAGATACGAAAAAGAGGAAATACGCACACTATGCGAGAAAAGTGGCATCACGATACGTCACCTTTGGTGTTACGGATTTCCATTGTCGTTGTTATTGCATTCCGCTCTCCATTGGAGTAAGAAAAATGAAGTTAAACGTTTAGGGATTCACAGTAAAGAAGAGCTCTCCAAAAAAAGCGGCATCAAGAGGAAAAACAATTTATTTATCAGATTATTCAGCAATGATTTTGTTTTGTTGCCTTTCTACCTGCTCCAAAACGTATTTTTGAATAATGATCTTGGTTTTGGATACATTGTCATCGGTGAAAAAACAACGATCCCTAAAGTAGAGAATGATATATGAAAGCGCCAAGATATTTGCTACGAGAATGCGCTATTAAACAACTGTTGAAAGAAAGGAGGCCAGGGAAGTTTTTAGAAATTGGTTATGGGAACGGCAATCTGCTTTTGACCTTATCCAAGCTAGGTTATTATGGAGATGGTTACGATTTTTCTGATGAAGCCCGTCGATGTACTAGCAAGTTGCTTGCTCGGCATGGGGTTTCGAGCGTCAGATTGTTATCATCGATGGAAGAGAAGGGTTCCTACGATTATATTTTTATGCTTGAAGTCCTTGGTTATTTCGAGGATCCCAAAAAAGAACTTCATCTACTGAGACAATTTCTTAAGAAGAATGGACAACTCATTGTATCAGTTGTTAAAAAGGGTTCGAGCTATTCTTCTATGCTATTGGGGAATCAATATTTTTTCTCTCGCGATGAAATTAATACGTTGCTTTTGAGAGCAGGCTTTCGAGTAATGGTAATATGGAATTACGGTTACCCATTAGCGAATATCCTTTCACCATTGTTGAGCGCATCTCTGAGAATGAGGGGATGTGGTCTCAAAAATGATCCAAGGAATATATTAGAGGTTCGCCAAACAGGTTTAGTTCACGAGCATGTATTTATGAAAATGGTAAGTTTTTTAGTTAATTCCATTACGATATATCCGTTTGCTCAAGTACAATCATTCTTTAAAAATACTGATTTCGGGAACGGGTATATCATCATTGCGCAAAAAATTGAATAAGGCACTCAAGCGGTAGCAGATCATTTTTTGTCCTCCGCAGAGTCAGCATTGAAAACCTACCTTGAAGAAATTCGACAATCTGGTATTCTTCAGGCGATACGCACGCCTGTCAACAATTCTAGTATTTAACAATACCGTCTATGCAACCAATGTTCCTTGAAGACAATTTGGCGATGACTATTGAAGAATGGTTGCGGTATCATCAGGATCATCTTCATTTTCATCAACAATATCGAGGACTCCAAATGATCAAAAATCCGTTTGATCTTGTGGTGTACGAAGAAATACTCTGGGAGGTAAAGCCCACTGTTATTATTGAAATCGGGAGTTGGCAGGGTGGACTTACGCGGTGGCTATGCGACCGCATGCAGATGATTGGGACAGAAGCGAAGATTATCACGATTGATATCACGCCCGATGCGCAATCGAATCTGAAGAGTATTGCGTCGGATCATTGTATTGCGCTCGTGGGCGATTGCAACGCTCCAGAAATACTATCAACGGTACGGGCCATGATTTCTTTGGAGGATCGCGTGCTTGTGATAGAGGACAGCGCGCGCATACCCTTGAGCACACCCTACACGTCTTGGAAAATTATAGTAGCATGGTCAGCGTCGGCAGTTACTGTATTGTCGAAGACGGCATCTGCGATGTGCTTCGTATCGGCCCACAACCCGGCCCCATGAAGGCCATCGAACGATGGATAGAACATCAAGACAATTATCAGATCGATCGTACTCGGGAACGGTACATGATGACGTACAATCCGAAAGGATTTTTGAAACGAGTCCTTCTATAACACACGCTCAATGCTCAACACATCCTGTTGGTATGTCTTCTATTTCCGGAATATCCGTTCCAACCCGTTTATCGTTCTACTGTGATCGAGTGATCCAATGGTGCACGATCGCGATTGTTGTGGTGGTGCCCCTGCTTTTTGTCGACGAGATGAATTCTTTTGTCATGCCAAAAACCATGGTGTTCCGGTCGCTCGTTGAAATCATGGCGGTGGCGTGGATGATCCGCAGTAGGGAAGATCGTGATTGGCGATGGTCAAGGGATGCGTTGAGTATCGCCGTGGTCGTCTATGGGTGTATTGGGCTGATGGCGACCGCGACGAGTATTGATCCATTTGTGAGTTTTTGGGGGAGTTATGACCGTATGGAAGGATTCGTCACGATCGCGCATTTGATCATTTTTTTTATGATCGTTCGTGCGTCGCTGTATGGCGATCAATTGCGTCGCATTGTCCGTTGGATGGTCGGAGCATCTACTGTTGTGTCTCTGGTCGCTATCGCTCAACATTTTCAGTTGGACCCAACGCGCTATACCATACCAGTGCAACAGCGGGTGATCGGCACGCTTGAAAATCCGTTGACGCTCGGTGCATACCTTGTGATGCTGCTGCCGTGGAGTGTATGGCTTGTGCGATGTTCTGTGACCATGAAAGAAGGATTGTTCGCGTTTGTGAGCATGGTCTTGCAAGTCGTCGCTCTCGTGTTTACCTCTAATCGTAGTAGTTCTCTTGCACTCGTTGGATCGTTGACGTTCATGGGTTTTTGTTGGTGCGCCGGTTTGCGGCGCTGGAAATTAGCACTCGTCCCCCTCTTGAGCGCGGCGCTTATGATCGGTGCGGGAGTGTATGCAGCACGGACGGGTATCACAACGTCGCAGGTCGCCGTGAATCGGTTTATCAGCATCTTCGCATTGGAAGATGCGTCTGCGACCAATCGGCTGCTCTTGTGGTCTATGGCCTCTCGCGCGATGAGGGAGCATCCGGGCTTGGGCTATGGGCCAGAACAGGCACGGTGGGCGCTTGCTCGCACCTATGACCCGCGGCTTGCGCGAAGCCAGTACGTTCATTATGATCGGGCGCACAATCAGTGGCTTGATATCGGCATCGGACAAGGATACTCTGGCGTGATCGCTTTCGCTGTCATTGTAATACTCATGTATTCGATGGGCATGTTCTTATTGTTTAAAACAAACGGGGATGACTTCCAGCGGTGGACGTTGCTCGTACTTCTTGCCACCATCACGGCATATTGTATTCAAAACTTTTTTTATTTCGATACCATCACCACCGCGGTATTCTTTTGGTTTTTTACTGCCGTGATGAGCAACCAGAACAAGCCCATTTGTGAACCCAAGGGCTCCCAAAGGAAAAGGAGTCATCCAAGAGTGTACTGGATTATGGGAATTGTCGGAGGATTGGTGATGATCACAATCAATATTGTGCCATGGGTACAAGACGTTGTGTATTCGTCCGCGCTCAAAACGCAAGACATGCAAAAGGTCGCTGCGGCGCGTGAGAACGCTGTGTGGTGGAACCCCTTGGCCTATATGTATTATGACCATTTCGGCCGTTTGCTGGTGGACGCTGCAGTCCAATTGGGGGATTCCGGAAACACGGCATTGGCCGTAGAGTGGTTTGGGCGCGCCCAATTGGAGCTCGATAGTGCTATACGGCAGAATCCCTATTACATCCCCTCGCTCGACGTGAAGAATTATCTCTATACGGCGTGGTCAGCGGTCGACCGTTCAAAATTTTCCATAGCTGAGAAGGGATATCGCGACATGATTCGCGTTTCGCCCGGGCGTGTTGTGATCTACTGGGATCTGGGGTATTTGTACGTCCAAATGAAGAAGAACGAACAGGCGTTGGAGGCGGTGAACACGGCCATTGCACTGGACCCTGGTAATGGCGGCTCGTATCATAAACTCTATGTCGTGTATGAGCAATTTGGGCAGAAGGATAATCCAGAAGCGCAACGGGCCTTGGAACGCGCTAAAGCCTTGGGATACGCGAATCAGTAAGGTTTGTCCTATCACAAGAAAAAATGTGATATACTTGGAATGATAGATGAGCGTCATTTATACGTTGCGTATTGTATGATTGGCAAACCCCGTCGCTTTTTGAGAACGTATAGTGGCCTTCGCCATTGTGTTATTGTAGCGCTGGCATTATCGTTGTTGGTTATTGCCGCGGGCGCATTACATAAAAAATTGGAGCTGAAAAAAAGTTATGGCCAGACGGTTTCGACCACCGTTACGATCCTTTCCACCGGACCTTCTGTCATAACACAGCGTTCCACCCCTTCCTCCTTGTCGGCCTCGGCGATCAGTCCGCCTATCACGGATGATCCTGGTAGTACGGTTACGCCACCCCCTCCGTCTTCCCCCGATAGGGAGCAACCGATGCCTCGGGTTGTCGGGTCGAAACTCGCAAAGCCACAAACTTCTCCGACAGGGGCCGTGATGAGGAATGTTCCTTCTGTACCGAGCATAAAGTCGATTTTTTCGGAAGCACGCTCATTGAATAATACATCTTCTTCATCAGGATTCCCCCAAACAGCCGGAGGCACGACCTCTATTGGCGCGGTGGTGATAGATACAATGGCTCATGCTGAAATACGGCAGTTATCAAATATTTCTTCGATTGCGCAGATGTATGGCGTATCAGAGGCTGGTATTAATGGTCAAATGGATTCGGCGCGGCAAGATGTGGCCGGGGCACTCGGCCCGATTGCCAACCGTATGATGACCAAGACCCTCACAGAACCGTTAGTGATGAATATAGCAGCCGTGGCTAATAGAGTTCCACAATTGGCTCATTCCCTCGAGCGTGCCGATTTCTTGGAGAGAGCAATGGAGGTGGTGGGCAAGGAGTCTATTGCCGCGGCGGCCATAGATCCAGTCCACGCGGCGGTTCTCACCGCTACGATTGTTTCCCATGCGTTTGGCCAACCCGTTGAACGCGATCAGATTGCCGCAGCATTTCCCCAATTGTCCAAGGCGCTCTTTGAGCAAGAAAAGCGCGTAATGACAGAAGGGATATTCCAAAAAATGTTTGGCCGGAATCCCCAAGCCCCCTCGGATTGGAAGGTTGTGAAACAACTGGCGTATGGGGTGAATATCACCGATCGGAATATCCCCAAAGAACAAGAAGCACAGCAACGATACGAAGCGGTGTATGGGGTGCAACTCGATACATTAAAGAATTCATCCTCGGCCGAAGATCATGTACTCTATGGACAGGCAATCAAAATGCTGCAAGTGGTCGGTGCGAATAATCTTACCGTGACAGTATCCAAGCCTCAATCTCCGGTACCATCCGCCGTCTCTCTCGGGCAACGCATAAAAGCACTATTCAGAGCATCCATCTATGGGTTGGGGCGGTAAGTCGATCGGCATTGCCCGGGGGTGGCAGCTCACTGGAACATTGGTGGTGCTGTTGGCCGGCATCGGTACTCCACTGATGGGGAGGGCGCTCGGGATTTCTCCCCCCTTGATCATCATCCAGAACATGTTGCCCGTAACAGAGCAGGAAAAGATTATTCATCTTTCACGTGGTTCGTCCGATGATCATGGGAGTATCAATATTTCGGTGGCAGTAGAAGGGGATACTGTCCATGCTCTCCAAATCCGCCCAGTGATTGTTATACCAGAAGGAGCAGCGGGTGTTGATTATCATTTTCGTATCGTTGTTCCCGACAAGACTCCGAGCGGGACGTATGAGGCACATATACTATTTAGTATTATTCCCTCGTCCGAAGAAGCGACTGGAACGGTAGCGCGTGTCAATGTAGGAGCAAAGGCAACGGTGCGGTTTACCGTTTCGTCGCTTCCTTCTGTCGTGGTCCAAATTTTAAGCGTGAGTGTGGATGATGCGCGCTTTGGTCAACCGTTGTATTTGCACTATACCGTCAGTAATAGGGGCAACACGCCATGGAAGCCCGAACAGATCGAGGTGGTGTTCGTGCCTCGACACGATTCCGCCGGGGGAGAGCGCATGGTGATTGCGGGGGGCGAGCTTCTTGCCGTGTCACCGGGGGCAGAAGGCGTTGTTGTTGCATTGAGTGCTTCGCCGCGTCTTGAGAGCGGGCAATATCGTGCGGTCGCGCGTTTCTATGATCGTGGACGTGTTATTGCCGAGCGCACGTCATGGGTGTTTTCAATATTGCCCGAGCATTCTATATTCACAATACCCCAACAAATGAGTGCCGCTTTGGCCCGGATCTCTGTCCGGATCGTGTGGGCCACTCTGTTTTTTATAATCATGATAAGTGGGTTATTGAAGCTCTTGAGCAAGCGCGTGCAATAATGTTTATTTTTTCATTGTATGCCGAAATACCGCCAAAAAACATCCCATCGGATCCTCGTTGTCGAGGATGAACAACCCGTGTTAGAGCGCCTAGAGCAGCAACTTTCGGGCGCGGGATATTCTATTGTTACCGCTGTTGATGGGGAGCAAGCTCTAGAGCATATTGCCAACAATGTGTTTGACCTTATTCTTTTAGATATCGTGATGCCAAAAAAGAATGGGTTCGAGGTGTTGATAGAGCTCAAATCAAAAAATCATCCCACCCCCGTGATTATCGCATCCAGTTTAGGCCATAAAGACGATATGCGTTATGCGCTCCAACTCGGCGCTCAAGAATATTTTTTAAAGGCAACACACTTCCCCGATATCGTCTCTCATATTGATCGCGTATTACGCAACAAGAAATAAAAAACAACGGTTTTCAACCGTTGAGCGGGTCGGTTCTGTTAACGATGCTATGCAGTGGGCTTGTACGTAAATGCAATGGTTGTCACCATTACACAGAATGCAATAAATGAAAGCAGGAACAGGGCACGAGTTTGCGCGTATAGTTTGATAAATTCCGTAAACGCCATCTTCACAACCCCGCGACGGTCTTTGGGGGCAAGGCGGATAAAGCTATCGTAGAGCGAATAACGAAGGATGATAGGGATATGTCGTGGGTCCTTGCTTAACATAAAGCCCGTAAGGAGCATTGTGCTAAAAGCCCCAGTGATAAATCCTAAGAAAAGTTTGTCCGAAATGACGCTCGTAATAAACAAGCCGAGTTCCCGGATTTGAGCCACGATTGTTAAGTACGCATTACTCAGCATAGTATTGGTATGTTGCGTCCGATCAACCATTCCTTCAAAAAGTATATCACGGATCATCTCCGTCGTTCAACCATAGTGTCGGTTAAAATTTTTGAGCGCTACCTTTGGCGTATGGTCGCCGTTTTTGGCACTGCGATAGTGTCGCTGCTTTTTTTGAAATCGTTTGTGTTGGACGTTGGCCAAGTCAATGGTGTGTCTATGGAGCCAACGTATGTCGATCAGGATCGTTTTTTTGTCAACAAGGTTGAATATTTTTTTCGCCGACCCGGTCGGCAAGATATTGTCCAAATTATTGATCCTGGGCAGAGCAAACTCTTATTAAAAAGGGTTATTGGGTTACCGAATGAAACAGTCGTGATTAAACAGGGGAAGGTATTTATCCGTTCCCAAGGCAGTCAAGAAGAAATTCTCTTAGTTGAGGCATATCTTCCATCAACATCGTATACAACCATTCCCCTCCAGAAGGCCCCCCAACGGTATTCCCTGGGGAGCGACGAATACTTTGTGTTAGGGGATCACCGTGAGCAAAGTACGGATTCTCGCGTGTACGGGGCCGTGCATCGGTCTCGTATTCTTGGCTCTGTTATGGGGAAATTATAGAAAGAGCGTAGCTGGAGACAACGGGGTGATCAGTCGGAAGCGGAGCAAGGAGGCTTATGGTTCGGTCTCGAACATCAGAAACATAAGATTTTTTTCCTTTTATAAAGAGAAATTTATAACTCGTGACCCATACAATAGGGCTTTGGGAGGGTATCCAATACCACAAATGACGTGGTTTTTTTGTTGCAGAGACAATGGTTTTGGTTAAAATTGTCAGCGGACCCTTGCGCCAAACACTGTATTCTGGCGTTAAAAATTGACGCTTCTTTTCATCCGCTGCACCTTGTTCTTGCTGGGCATAGCCTGCCTCATGTGTAATCGGCGTTTTTTCCCATGGGTCATAACTCACTACAGCATTCGAGTCACCAGATTCTTGAATAAGCAGTTCTCGATCTTTGTTCATGTTCCAGTAGGACCTATAGGAGGCCCCCTTTTTTGCGAAGTCTTTCCTTAACAGATCTATGGGGGAGGTACAGGGGTTGAGAGAAGACCCTTCTTTGGAACTCAGGCATTGCGCGGAAGGAGTGGATGCCGATGTTGTGGTGACTAACAGATACGTCCCCGCCTGATTTTGATCAACATGCGTAATCAGGGGGGTGGATTTATCGACTGCCTTGGCGTGGCTTCCTCGATCGGTCAGAAGTAGGAGGACCTGTTCATCTGGTTTCTGTGGATAAGTTCCATAGATGGCCGCGTCCCGTGGGGAAAGAAAGTTGAACTGCATGGTTGTGGGTATCTTTTCTTCTTTTCCATCTGTAAGACGATAAATAGAATGATCCATGGATAACAGCCCGGTCAGCCCTTGTTCGTTTAATAGTACTGTTTTTAAAGCAAATTGTCGTTGGTAGAGAATTGTGAGTAGTATAATAAGGACGAAGATTTCTAGTACGAACAATGGACGCAGTGCGTGTTGATACAGTCGTCGCATACAGTAAGTACGTATGTTCAAAGAGAATAATTTATGGTATAATAGCATTACTATAATATCAATGCCAACAAAAGTACATGTTGCTTCGTGGCGATCGCGATATATCCGTTTAGTTTATTTTGATATAGAGTTATGAGGAGAATAGTGGATTTTTGTTCAGTAGTGTCAATAGTGACGGCGGGTGTATTGGTCAGTGTAACGGCCGTTTCTGCGTTGGGTATTTCCCCTTCTCTTATTGAATTAGGCGATTTAGTCAGTTCGAGTGTCGTAAAAAGCCAGGTTGTGATCGTGCGAGCCAATCCTTCCGAAACCGAATATTATAAAATCACCAAACAGGGCTCTGGATCTTCGTATGTGAATATTGCCAGCGATACGGTGGAACTCCCCCGCGGTCAACAGCAAGTTCCGATCCCCGTAGAAATTGCACCGAGATCAGCAGCCACCGGTGCATATAAGACCACTCTCCGTTTTGATGCCACTCAAGACCCCCATCGTAAAACCCCGGGAGACAGTGTTAACACGGCTACGATTTCAGTCACAAGCACCATCACATTTACTGTAACCAATAAACAAAAGAAGGAGTTTATAATTTCTTCGGTCGTGGTGCCAGATACCGAAGAACGTCAGCCGATCGGATTTTCATTCCAAATAAAAAATACTGGCAATGTGGACGCTCGGCCGGATAGCATTATGGTGAGTTTTGTTGATCAGACCGATCCATCACATCACCTGAATGAAACGATTGATATGGGAGCCTTTCCCATCGTTCCTCCGTTGGCGCAGAAAACAGTGCTCGCCAATCTTACAGGAACATTGTCGCAAGGTTCATACCTGGGGCACTTTGTTTTTTCTACGCTGAACAATCCGGTGTATACTCAGGACGCGATGTTGCGTGTTTATCCGGCGGGCTCACTGCAACAAAATGCCGAATTAACCATGCTTTCAAGCAACAAAAAAACAATTGAACTGGGAGAAATAGCATCTATTCAAGTGTTTTTGAAAAATACCGGAGAAGTACCGATGGAGAGTTCTGTGGCTATGGATGTAGAGCGCGGCGGCAAACGGATCGATGTCTTAAAGTCCGACAAAAAAGTGATTCAGAAAAATCAAGAAGCGCAATTTTCCTTTGATTGGAAGCCTGAACTGAATGGAACGTATACTCTTTCCGCATCGGCAGAATACGGGATAAAGAAAACGCCGTCGAAGACCATCCAAGTGGTTGTGGGCTCAGGCGGGTTGGGTCGGTTGGGCGGAGCACGAGCGATGACCCTCGCCCTGCTACTGGGGGGAGTGATCGCCATCGTCTGGATTGTGATGAAGAAATTTATCCATTATCATGCGTAGATCTATGATCGACACATTGGGAGGAGGTGAATATGAGTAAGTATTTTTTATACGGAAGCATTGCATGGGTCATGTTCGCCTTTATTTTGGGAGTCGTACTAGTCGTTATGCCTCGAACAAAGCACACCGCATGGAATCCTCGTGAGGCTGCGCCGATGCGGCCATCGGAGACAACTCCAAATCAGCCCAGCACAGATTACAAAGACATTACCACGAAGGTCAATGTGAAAGGGACGCTCGGTAGCGAAGGAACGGTGGGTTCGCACGTTCAAGTACTCAAATAGATAAAGAAAGGTCGCACGCACAAAAACGTATACTTACTTATCCTCTGTAATATTGATTGTATGTCAAACGATTCGCAAGCTCATTCCAATCAGCACGCCCTCTTTGCGGTGCTGTTGGGAATTGTTGGGCTCTTAATTTTATTGGTGTTTATCACCATCCGTTCGCAAGGGGATAACGCCAGCACAACATCAGCGGTCGGTAATGCTCTTCCCACTGTTGATACGGTCGTTGTCGGCCCAAGTACGACTGCTGCTGATATCACCCTTACAGAAGGGACAACCACGACAGTCACGGTTTCCGGAAATTATACCGACACTAATTCTTGCCATGATGTCGCCGACACGGGGCATATTAAGGTACAGTTAGGCCGGCAGAGCGCCTTTAGTACTGGAGGTACAGGACCAGATTGTGGAACGTATGATGACAACCATTGTATCGTCGAAAATGTCCAGATGGCTTCTGGAGTCAGTTCGGGCAGCACCCATTGGAGTTGTACGGTCTCCAACTGTACTACTTCTGACGATACGACCGGATCGTATGTTTGTACCGCTCCTCTGCAGTACTACATGACACCCACGGATGCCGCTTCGCGGTTTACTGCGGACAAGTTGAAGGCCACCGTCATTATGAGTGATGCAGGCGGCGCTGGAGCCGCTACTGGGAATACGAGTCAAGAATTAAACACTACGGATGCCTTGAGTTTGGATGCAACGACTGTGAGTAGTGGCATTAATTATGGGAGCATTGCTCTTGGGGGCACTTCGGCTGAAAAAACCGTGGTGGTTACCAATAGCGGCAATAGTTGCGGTGATAATGTTGGAGTATGCGCGGGCATTAAGGTGCAAATTTCAGGTTCAGACATGACCGGATCAGGGTGTACCACCACTATTGATAAGGGCCAACAACGTTGGGATATCAATGCGGGAACGGCGTGGACCGGTCAAACCGCATTGACCGGTTCACCAGTCAATATGGTTATGAGTATGCCCAAAGCAAACACGTCCACCGCAGTCACTGCATCAACATATTGGAAACTTAAATTGCCGACCACGGGTGTTGGAGGAACCTGTGCTGGTACTGTTACATACAGTCCCGTTAGGCTCTAAAAAGAGTTTAGTCAAAAACAACCCTTCCGCCAACGAGCGGAAGGGTTGTTTTGCAGAATATTCCTTCGATGGGTTCGGTACGGGGCTGTGACAGTGTCGAGAGGAGGCATTGTGGACAATTATCTAAAACGACCCGTTGATTGAATTCAAAAAATGTGGTATAATACCAGTGTCGAAAAAATACCAAAAACAAAAATATAAAAATATGGTCTCGCCGGCCAACAATAATCCAAACAATTTGGGGCTTTATGTGTGGAATGCTTGCAGGGACTATTCTTGCAAGGATTGTGCGCATGAGGCCTTTTATTATTTCTTTTTTATGAAGCGCGCAATTGTTAGTCGAGTAATTGGTATCACGTTGTCGTTGTTAATGATGATGCCAACGGGAATACAAGCGCAGTCTTCGTCGGCGAATTACACCGTAGAAGGAGATACGCTTAATGCCGCTGGCAATAATACGGGGAACTCAACCAATTATGGCATTGTTGATACCACAGGAGAAGTAGGGGGTGATGGAGCCTTAGCAAGTGCAAATTATGGCATTGCCGATGGTTTTTTGAGCGCAGAAGGCCTACCGACAATCAGTTCTGTGTATCTAAGCAATTCTGCGAATGCACTGACCGATGGGTACCCGGCGGGGGTCATTAACGACCTTTCCGCTGGCAGTACGATCGTACGCCATATTAACGGAGTGGTTCGGCATGAATCGGGTCGAGAGGCGATTACGACTGTTTCTACAGTTTTTTACCGCAGCGGAGTCAGCGGAGCCCAGGGGTGTGTTGCCAATAACAACAATTGTTTGCGCGTCGGTTCTTGCACGTTAGCAAATACGAGCGATCTTAAAGAAAAAGCCTACGATTGTTCCATAACAGTGCCATATTATGTCGATGCGACCGATGCAAGTTCTTCATATGCTGCCCAGAACTGGGTGGTATCCGTATCGGTGACAGACGGGTCGACAACGGTTTCTGACCATTCAACGACCAAAGAAATGGGAACACTGCTCGCGTTGGGTATTCCAAACTTCATTGCTCTTGGTGAACACGCGTTGGGGAATGAGACGACAGCAGGGACGAATGTTGGTTACACGCTCACGCAGGAAGGCAACGGACAGGCCGATGTGGAAGTTTCGATGGCAGACGATATGACATGCACGATAGGAAGCATCCCAAAAGCAAATATTCAGTGGTCTCTAGCCGATGTCGCTTATGGTGGTTCTGGAACCAATGCGTTATCGGCAACAGGCAGCGATACGAATGTTGGGGTCGTACGTCAAACGAGTAGTACCCCGACAACCGGAGCGCTTTACTGGAATCTGCGGACGCCCAGTAGTGGACTCGCTGGTAATTGCAACGGAACGACAATCATTACAACCATTGCGGGATAAAACAACGGTTACCCTGGATCCCTTCGTCAAGCGTAGCTTCGGAAGTAACAGAAAGAATGAACATAAACACTTTGAATTCCAGACCAATGCAAGCTCGCGGAGTCGGTACGCAAAAACAAAAATATGCAAATCAAAGACAATGAAATAAATAAAACAGCGTATCATGGCCGCAAACAAGCGTTCATGATACTTGCCCTCGTGCTCTCGATCGGAGTAATGAGGTTTGCCGTTGGTCCATACTCTCTTACCCGGGCATCCACCGGCATTAATCACACCCTCAATTATCAAGCGCGCTTAAGCGATGCCAGTGGCAATCGCGTGGCCGATGGAAGTTACAATGTTATCTTCCGCATCTATGACGCTTCAAGTAGTGGGAGTTGTTTGTGGTCTGCGGCGGGTTCTTGTGGAACGCCGTCGGCCATTTCTGTCACCACCGTTAAGGGTATCTTTTCGGTGATGCTCGGGGATACCGACACACAAAATGCCTTGCCAGCGAACATTTTTGATGATAATGGCCGTTATCTAGGGATTAAAGTCGGCTCCGACGCGGAAATGACACCTCGTCGGCGTATTGGCGGCGCGCCCTATGCTTTCAATGCCGATCGACTCGATCAACTCGAAACTTCCGCAAGTGGCGGAACATCCGCCTATGTCCCCGTGACCAGTAGTTCGGGGAATTTTACCCTTACGGGCACTCCCGCAGGGACTGGTGTAAGTCAAGGGGTTTTCTATGTGAATCCTGCGAGCGCCACGGCCAACTACACGGTGTTTGGCGTCGCTTTGAATGGTTCAGCGCTCTTGAGTGTCGATGCCCAGGGCAATACCACCGTGACCGGCAACTTCTCCCAAACCGGCGCCACCACCTTCTCCACCGGCACTGGAGCGATGAGTTTGAACGGTGCCACCACTGTTGCCGCTAACAAAAATTTTGCTTTAGCCTCTGGCACCGGCACCTTCACTCAAACATACACAGGGACAACGACGGATGCCAATACCATCACTGCCGATTCCGTTACCACAGCTAATACCATGAAAATCTCTGCCAATGGGCTTACCTCTGGCAATGCCCTTAAGATTACCTCTACCTCTACCGCCGGCGGCGCATCTGGCTCCAGTTATCTGTTAAACCTCGCTCGCTCTGGCACCAATTCCAATGCCACTCACACCGCCTATGGTCTTTATTCGGCAGTCACCGATACCGGAACCACCTCCACCAACGTTGCTGGATATCTCTCTGCTTCGGGAGCTACCAACAACTACGGTTTGATTGTTAATGCAGGCAACGTCGGCATTGGTACCACTGCACCGTCCGCTCTCTTGTCGGTGGGTCTTAGTAATCAATTTCAAGTCGATTCTTCGGGGAATCTTACGAAGGTGAATGGCACGACCTACTCGTGGCCTTCAAGCCAAGGATCATCTTCAACATACTTAAAAAATGATGGAAGTGGCGTCTTAACGTGGTCAACCGTTTCCACTTCCGCTGCTGGTTCCAATACTCAGGTACAGTTCAATAGTGGTGGCGCGTTTGCTGCAGACTCTGGGTTTACCTATGGTTCTGGCGCCGCGACTCTCACGACTGCTCTTACTACGCCCACCCTCATCGGTGGCACCGGCACAACCAGCACCTTAACACTCCAAACAACCAGCGGAGTGGGTACTACCAATGCGGACATGATCTTTAAAGTGGGTAATAACGGTGGGACAGAAGCCATACGGATCTTGAATAACGGGAATGTGGGGATTGGGGACAGTTCCCCAGCCGCTCTCTTTACCGTGGGCTCTGGTGATCTGTTCCAGGTGAATTCTAGCGGAGACGCTGTCAAGATTAAGAATGTGGCCTATTCCTGGCCTTCAAGCCAAGGCAGTGCCAGCACCAATCTTAGGAACGATGGCTCTGGCAATTTGACGTGGGCAGCAGCAGGAACCTCTTCCCAATGGACCACGACAGGAAGCGATATTTACTACAACACGGGTAAGGTCGGCATTGGCACGACGAGTCCACGCGCTAAGCTCCAAGTAAGTGCTGGTGGCTTTGTGGCTGAAAATCTTTCCCTCGCCTCCTCTGTTGACACGACAATAACCCCGCATGTTGGTTTTAGCGGACATGTCAATTTTTCTGGAGGCATTGGCACCGGAGGCTCGGATAGTCAGCCCAACAATGTTCGTCTGACCTCTGCAGGTAATCTCGTTAATATTGGTTCTATCCAGGCGGGAGAGATGAGTTTAACGAGTGGTGGCACCTTTGCCACAAAGGTCGATTACAGCACGTACACAGGCCCTAAGTTTGTTGCTTCGGCTGACTTTAACGGCGACGGCAAGCCAGATTTAGCTATTAGCAATAACGTTAATGGCGACGTCTCTATTCGAATGAACAATGGCGACGGAACCTTTGGCTCAAGAGTAAATTATTATGGAGGCTTGGGGCATCCGGAGTCTATTGCTATTGCTGACTTTAACGGCGACGGCAAGCCAGACTTGGCCGTTGCGGCGGCGGACGGAGGCTTTACGGTTTTCATGAACGGTGGCCAGGGAACCTTTGGCATAACCACTGGTTCCACTGGTACAAATTATACCGCTGGCAAAGGGGGTGTTGTTGCGGCTGACTTTAACGGTGACGGCAAGCCAGATTTAGCTATTGCTAACAGCGGCAGTAACATTGTCTCTATTCTTTTCAACAACGGCGATGGCACTTTTGCAACACCTGTCAATTATAGCACTAGTAGTGGCTCTTCCTCTGTTGCGGCGGCAGACATTAACGGCGACGGCAAAACGGATATTGTTGTAGGAAGTCGTAATAGTCTTTCCGTATTCATCAACAACGGCGATGGCACCTTTGCTTCTAAGGTTGATTACGCGATGGCTGGGGGCGTTGGTATTGGTTCGCCAGAGAGCATTGTTCTTACCGATCTCAACGGCGATGGTAAAGCGGATATTGCGACAACGCTTGATGATGCCGAAGTCTCCATCCTCATCAACAACGGCGATGGCACCTTTGCTTCTACGGTCGATTACAACATTGGTATTGGTGGATACGGCATTGTCACCGCCGACTTCAACGGCGACGGCCATTCGGATTTAGCAGTTTCAGCAGGAAATAATGTTTATGTTTTTTCCAACAACGGTAGTGGCGCATTCACATCTATTGCGGCGTATCCCAATAGCTATGGCGAAGGCTCTATTGCTTCGGCTGACTTTAACGGTGACGGCAAGCCAGATTTGGTCAATGATAATTATGGCGGCAATACCATCTCCGTTTTTTTAAACGTTGCATCCCAAATGCTCTATGCAAAGGCATCTACAGGTAAAGTGGGCATCGGCACCGCTACACCATCATCCCTCTTCTCTGTGGGTTCGACCAGTCAATTTCAAGTCAACTCTTCTGGTGCCATTGCAGCGGTGGTGGGGATTACGTCTTCTGGTAATTATGCTCAAACCTACACAGGTACTACAACGGATGGCGCAACGATCACGGCGAATTCTGTCACCACAGCCAATGCCTTGAAAATCTCTGCCAATGGGCTCAGCACAGGCAATGCCTTGAATGTTACCTCTACCTCCACCGCCGGAGACGCTTCCGGCTCCAGTTATCTCCTGAACCTTTCTCGCTCTGGCACCAATTCCAATGCCACTCACACCGCCTACGGACTCTACTCCGCGGTCACGGACACCGGCACAACTTCAACAAATGTTGCGGGGTACCTCTCGGCTTCTGGGGCCACTAATAACTATGGTTTGGTTGTGGCTAATGGGAATGTTGGGGTCGGTACCACTGCACCGTCCGCGCTCTTGTCGGTGGGTATAACAAATCAGTTCCAAGTGGATGCCAATGGCGCCGTGACCGCTGTGGGTGTTGCCTCCAGCGGGAGTGTCGCTGTTTCAAACAATGGGAATCTCACATTGTCCTCCGGTACGGGCACCTTCACTCAAACATACACAGGGACAACGACGGATGCCAATACCATCACTGCCGATTCCGTTACCACAGCTAATACCATGAAAATCTCTGCCAATGGGCT
>Ga0209515_10002116_pt1 | contig 31243 bp, 28 predicted proteins | sample Subgroupgradi54m_FD_187454 | JGI IMG/M metagenome (GOLD analysis project Ga0209515, IMG submission 187454) | Subsurface groundwater microbial communities from S. Glens Falls, New York, USA - GMW60B uncontaminated upgradient, 5.4 m (SPAdes)... ... | reverse complement strand
TCCAAGAATATTTATTTGGTGCATAACGGCATCATCGAAAATTATAAGGAGCTGCGAGAGAAACTAAATGGAGATAATCACCAATTTACTTCCCAGACAGACACAGAGGTAATAGCCCATCTAATCGAAAAGATAAAAGAAGAGAAAGAAGATCTGCCTCTTGAAGAAGCGGTGCGCTTGGCCTTGGGGCGGGTGCGAGGGACTTACGGATTAGTGGTGATTGATAAGAGGGAGCCGGAAAAGATTGTAGCGGCGCGGAATTTTAGTCCCTTAATATTCGGGATTGGGCAGGATGAGTTTATTATCGCGTCGGACGCCACACCCATTATGAAATTTACCAATAAAGTGATTTATCTGAATGACGGCGAGATAGCAACGATTACTCGAGCCGGCTACAGAATCCAAACTGTAGAGAAAGAAGTTGTTAGACGTGATCCGGAGAAGTTGGATTGGGATCTAGAAGACGCCCATAAAGGGAGTTTCGCCCATTTTATGCTTAAGGAGATAAACGAGGAATCGGAAGCGGTTCGGAACTCAATTCGAGGAAGAATTAATCTTGAGGAAGGGAAAGCGGTGCTCGGTGGCCTGACGGAGGTTAAGGATGAGTTGAGGAAAATTAATCGACTTCATCTTTGCGCCTGCGGAAGCGCGTATCTCGCCGGAAAAGTGGGCGCCTATATGCTGGAAGAATATGCCGGGGTTCCGGTGGAAATTGAATTCGGTTCCGAGATGAGATATCGAAAACCGATTTTTGAGAAAAACGATGCATTTCTTGCTATATCGCAATCCGGGGAGACGGCTGACACGCTGGCGAGCTTATATGAAGCAAAGGAAAAAGAAATTTTAACTTTAGGAATTGTTAATGCAATAGGATCGACTGCGAGTCGTGAAACAGACGCCGGAGTTTACCAGCACATCGGGCCGGAAATGGCAGTGGCTTCTACCAAATCCTTTGTTTCCCAAGTAGCAATTCTCACGCTTCTCACGCTTTTCCTGGGTCGCAAGAAAGACATGTCTTTGGTGATGGGGCAGAGGATCGCCACCGAGCTTCAGCGACTGCCGGCATTAATGGATAAAATTTTAACCCAGCAGGATTTGATTAAAAAATTGGCGGATAAATACGCGGGCTACGACAATCTTCTTTACTTGGGGCGAAAGTACAATTACCCGGTTGCTCTTGAGGGTGCCCTGAAGATTAAAGAGATCGCTTACGTTCACGCCGAGGGTTATGCTTCGGGAGAAATGAAGCATGGCCCGATTGCTTTGATTGACAAACAATTCCCGTCAATAGTTATTGCTCCTCAAGATTCCGTTTACGAGAAGAATCTTTCTAATATTGAGGAGTTGAAAGCCCGCGGCGGACCGGTCGTTGCGATTGCCACTGAAGGGGATAAAAATATTAGGCAAATTGTTGATGACGTATTCTATATTCCAAAAACACTAGAGATGCTCACCCCGATTTTATCGGTAGTGCCATTGCATCTATTTGCTTATTACGTAGCACTAAAGCGGGGACACAATGTTGATCGGCCCCGGAATTTGGCGAAGAGCGTGACGGTGGAGTAGGAGTCGCAGAAGAGTTTGCTGCCTAACGGAACCAGAGTATTTTTGCTCTAATTATTATTTTTAATTTTATGTTGCCCTAGTATTAATACTAGCTTTAAAACTAGGGCAAGTGAGTTTAGTTACTGGGCTTCGTGTTTTTTGAGGTGGACTTGAGATAGTATAAGAAGTTATGAAGTCAAACATGGATATTGATATAGCAAGAATGGAGGATGCTCCGATAATTCAGAAATATCTACCTGACTCTGATAACGGTAGCTATATTCAAAAATGGCTAGAGGCTCAGAGCTGTAACGAGAATCTCCTTTTGGTAGCATGGGAGACTAATGAGGATGGAAGTCATCGTCCTGTCGGCAGAGTTACGCTCGTAATGACTCCTCCTGGCGAAGAGATTAGCCGCTTTTTAGGGGAGAAAATAGGCAGAGTTGAAGCTTTGCTGGTAAATGAACGGATGAGAAGAAGGGGCATAGGTCAGAAGTTAATGTTCAGGCTCGAGGATGAAGCCGAGAAGAGAGGTTTCAATGCCATACAGTTAGGAGTTGAGCCTAAAAGCCTCCCAGCTGTTAACTTATATAAAAAACTTGGTTATAGAGATTGGGGTCATGGTCCTGTTACCACTAGTTGGATAGAAAATCGTGGAGGGACGAAAGAAACTGTTTCAGTTCAAACCGACGTTTTGATTAAAAACTTAGATAAGACGGGATGAAAATTTCTGTGGGGATTGTGAACTCCATTTCTTTTTTAAGTTGCCCTATGTTTAAACATAGGGCAACTTAAAGTGTTCTCTATGAAAGGAGGTTTGGACTAGATGAATAATCTTGATTATTGTAACCTTGTTTCCTAATGCCTAAAAAATCTGTAGGAAAATCTCAATATCGAGAGGGGCTTAAGATTCTCTTTTCTTACCTTAAAGACTGGAAGAGGATTCTAATTTTACTTACAATTTTTTCGATATTTGAGGCCTTGGCCAATGCCACCGTACCTTATCTTGCCGGTCGGATAATCGACTCCTTGATTAATAAAAGCGCCGATTTTCTTATGATTTTGGGAATATGGGTAGTGATTAAACTTATAGCCGATGTTTTTGACTGGCAGATTAATTCAAGAAGCAACAGGTTCGAAGAATCGCTTCACACCGATTATATCAGCCGCGCTTTTTCGACTCTTCTATATTTCCCTTTAAGTTTTCATAAGGAGCATAAGTTGGGAGAAGTGACTAATAGGATAGGAAGGGCGGCTAACAATCTCTCTGAAATTGCTGCCGATTTAATTGTTGATTTGGCGCCCCAATTCTTGAGTATTATTTTTTCCTTAGCTTTTACCTTTTATATTAAACCTCAATTAGCCGGAGTCCTACTGGGGGCGGTCGTTCTCTACGCCGTCTTTGTTTTTAGAAGCAGTCCTCGATTAGCTCGTCTTTATCCTAAAATGCATGAGGCTTACAGCGATGCTTTTGGCGATGCTCATGATGCTCTCCTTAATATAAGTGCGGTTAAGCAAGCCGTTGCAGAAGGACGGGAAGAGAAAAAAATAGATCGAAGTTTTAAAATTCGAGCCCTCGGTCTTCAGAAACAAATCATTCAAATTCGTTACGGCTTAAATTTCGGCCAGCGAATTTTAATTTCCTTGACCCAGCTTACAATTTTTCTTATTTCCTGGCATTTCATCAGGGCTGGAGAGATGACTATTGGCCAGCTTGTCATGTTTAATGGTTATGCCGCGATGCTCTTTGGGCCGTTTGTGATTTTAGCTAACAGATGGAACACGGTTCAAAACGGCTTCGCTTCTTTAGTGCGAGCAGAAAGATTATTGGCTTTTCCTCAAGAGAAATATCTCCCAAAAAAGAAAATTAATATAACCCTTCCGCTTAGAGGGGAAGTAATATTTCAAAACGTAAGTTTCAACTACAACTCGACTAAGATTATCACGGGCGGCAAGGTAAGAGAGTCGGTATTAAATAATGTAAGTATGGATGTTAAGCCAGGTGAGAAAGTAGCGTTGGTAGGTCAGTCGGGTGTTGGAAAAAGTACCTTGGTGGATTTAATTTCACATTATTATTTACCGACTCGGGGGAAGATTTTAATCGACGGTTACGATATTAGGAATATTCCATTGAAGATTTTAAGGTCTCAAATCGCCATCGTACCGCAAGAACTTCTTCTTTTTAATGATACCGTCAAAAACAATATTGCTTATGGGAATTTCGGAGCAGACCTGAAGTCCATTCGGGAAGCGGCTAAATTAGCTCATGCCGATGAATTCATTGGAAGATTTCCAAAAAAATATAATCAGCTTGTCGGAGAAAGAGGAATTAGGTTGTCGGTTGGGCAGAAACAGCGAATCACCATTGCTCGGGCAATTCTGCGAAACCCAAGGATTCTTATTTTGGACGAGCCCACTTCGGCTTTGGATGCCAGATCGGAAAAATTAATTCAGGATTCTTTGCAAAAATTAATGGAGAATAGGACTACTTTTATTATTGCTCATCGCTTCAGCACTGTAAGGGAAGCCGATAAGATTTTAGTTTTAGAGAAAGGGACGATCGCCGAGAGTGGAACCCACAATGAGCTGATCGAAAGGCCGGGTGGTGTTTATCGCCGACTTTATGAACTCCAAGCTGGACTAGTTTGATATGAAATTATCGATCGGGATTGTGGGGCTGCCGAATGTGGGGAAGTCGACTCTTTTTCGGTTTTTAACGAAGCAGGAGATTAACGTCGCTAATTATCCTTTTGCCACTATTGACCCAAACGTGGGGATTGTGGCGGTTCCCGACGAGCGGCTGGATAAGTTAGCCGAGCTGGCGCAAGCTAAGAAAATTACTCCGGCAGTGGTGGAATTTTATGATATTGCCGGACTGGTTAAGGGAGCTCATGAGGGAGAGGGATTGGGAAATCAGTTTCTATCTCACATCCGGGAAGTGAAAGCCATTGTCCAGGTAATCCGAGTTTTCCCCAGTAGTGAAATTATCCACGTAGAGGGGGAGGTCAATCCTTTAAGGGATTTAGAGATTGTAAATACCGAGCTTATTCTCAAAGATTTAGACACAGTCCAAAGAAGAATTGAAAATGTTGAAGGAAAAACCAGGACGGGAGACAAGGAGGCAATAAGTGAGTTAGAAATTTTAGAGAAGCTTCGGAAAACATTAGATCAAAGAATTCTAGCCCATTCCCTGAAAGAGATAATTGAAGAACCAGCCATTAGGCAACTCACTCTTTTGACTGCTAAGCCCCAAATTTATCTCTTAAATGGTAAGGAAGAGGATGTACCTCTGGAATTAATCGAAGAGATAAAAACTTTAGGAGGGGATTATCTAATTTTAGATTTGGCTACGGAAAATAATTTAGACGATTTAATTCGGTTAGCTTATGAGGTGCTGGGGTTAATTACTTTCTTTACTTTTGGAGAGGACGAAACGCGGGTATGGCAGATTCCTCGCGGCGCAATAGTAAGACAAGCGGCGGGAACGATTCATACCGATTTTGAGGAAAGATTTATTAAAGCCGATGTGATTAATTGGGAGAAGTTAATTGAAGCGGGCGGTTGGAGTGAAGCTAAGCAAAAAGGACTGATGCGATTGGAGGGGAAAGAATACGTGATGCAAGACGGGGATGTGGTGGAAATAAAACATGGTTAATTGACTTAAGAAACCGTTTATTCTATAAGAACTCTTAAGTACATTTTAGGTGTTCGTCTCATACTGGGTAGTCTACCTCCCGCCAGCCGCGGGAAAAGGAGGTATCTTGATGGCCACGCAGGAGTTGTCGAGGGAAGAGATTCTCAGGCAGGTAAAAGAGCTACTCGAAAAGGAGCTCGGTTTTACGGGGGAAATCACGGAGGACGCGTCTTTCGTGGAAGATCTGGATGCTGACTCCCTCGATCTCCTCGAGCTCATCATGGACTTGGAGGATGAGTTTGGTATCAAGATCCCTGATGAAGACAGAGAGAAGATCGTGACGGTCGGCCAGGCGGTCGACCGGATCTTCGAGTATCGGAAGGTCAAGCAGGCGATGTAGCGAGGCGCAGTGCCCACGGAAAGGGTCCTGATTTTCCGTGGGCCTTTTCTATTCCCCTAACCTCCTGAATTCTCTGGTTCCCAGCTTCTATTTGGGGGTGTGCCCCGTTAGCGATAAGCCGCCCCTGAAGCGGCTGCCGCCGTGCCTTTGGCAGGGCAATCTCTAACGGGGTGTGGATGAGAAAAACTGGGAGTGTGATATAATTAAAAAATAAGAGAAAGGTCGTCGTACTTAAGCGGTATTCAAAATTTATTTCATGACCTTAACAGTAGTAATAGTAGTAGTCGTGGCCATCGCTGTATTGTGGTGGGCAATGAAGAAGAAGAAGGGAGGCGGCGGCACACCGTCAGCTTAATATACGAGGCTACGAAAACTAACTAAAGAACCTGCCTGTCGGCAGACAGGGCAGACAGGTTTAAATCGACCCCGTTGGATGCCTGTCTGGCGGGGTTTTGGTTTTCTGCTATAATTTGGATTAATGGAAAGAGAGAGAGTCCAAGGGTTTCTCGTTGATTTCGACGAGATACTGAAAAACACCGGAATCTATTATCTCCAGCGTGACCTTAACCCTGCGGCGGCCCGGACTCTTTTTGAAGCCGCTAGATCTCATGGAGAGGCTCATTTTGAGGATGATCACGAGAGAAGATTCACTCTCGTCTTTAATCGGAGCGGCGGCACTTATACTTTAGAGGCGCATTAATCAGCATGCTAAAATTCAAGTATGAATTTTTTACGTAATTTCCGCAATTTAGGGCCCATTAGGCCCATTCAGCTGTCTAGAATTTTGCCCCCGCAAAAAATTCACGGCCGGCTATTGGAGTCTGATCCGACCATCAAATCCACTGGGTTGCGCCATTTTCAAAGGATCCTTAGTCCGATGGAGGCGAAAACTCTTTATGATCAGGCGAGACTTCATGGAGAAGCTTATTTTCAGGATAATCTGAACCGCAACTTTAGTTTGGTTTACGATAAAGGTACAAGAGCTTATCAGCTGATAAAGCGGGAGCACGGCTAAGAGTGAACTCTTTCAAGGAAAAAGTTTTGCGGGTGGTTACTAAAATTCCAAAGGGAAAAACTTTAAGTTACAAAGAGGTAGCAAAGCGAGCCGGTAGGCCCCGAGCTTATCGGGCGGTGGGAAGTATTTTAAATAAAAATTACGACTCTCAAATTCCCTGTCATCGGGTGATTAGAGCTGATGGAAAAGCCGGAGGATATAATCGAGGAACGAGAAAGAAAATTCAAATTCTTAAGAAAGAGGGCGTAGATATTCGAGGATAATTATCGTGTCTTACGAGCGGCAAGGGGAGAGTAAGAACTTTATTAATCTGGGTGTAGTGCGAAATGACAAGGGAGAGGTATTGATGATTCGGCGGCAGAAAAAAGAAGAAGGAGGCGACAGCTCGGTTTTGGAGTGGGCTTTTCCCGGAGGTAAACAGCGGTACAGCGAGAGTCGGACCGAATGTGTGAAGAGGGAAATTCTTGATGAGACCGGGTACGATGTCGTCTCCGATAGAGAAATATCCATGCGAATACACCCTCAATTTATGATTACGGTGGTTTACCATCATTGCAAATTAAATTCTCCCGGGCCGATTGACGGACCAAAAGAGCCACACGAAGTGGCAGAGATTAAATGGGTAAAGCCGGAAGAAATCAGGAATTTAATTACCACTGATCTCGATCCAAATGTGGCGAAGATACTCGGGATTTAAACATTGCTTATCCACAAGCTTAGGGAGGGGGAATTTGGTATCATTAAAACATTAATATGAAAAATTATTCTATCTCCGCCTTTATCGTGGCGATTGTGGTCGCGGCCTTTGTCGGTTTCATGTTAGGTCGCTATGTGACTGCAAGACCTTATGTCTCCCAAGCTTATCCTGACATTGGTGGCGTTTCCGGCTCTGCTCTGGGATATCTGAAAGATTCAAAGACAGTGAGCAGTTTAGCAGTGAGGGCAACTCTAGTCGGCAAGATAACGGCTATTGATAATGACGGGATTAGGATTACGAAAGAAGGGAGTCCTGCCGTAACAGTAACCTTTAATAAAGACACAATTATTTTTGAAGCTTCCCAGCTAAATACCCAGGCCAAAAATATTAAGAGAGAAAATCTTAACATCGGCGACTTGGTTACAGTAATAGGAAATTTGAACGGCAACGAGCTCGTTGCTGATACAGTTATTAAAGGAAAGACGGCAGCTGTTTCAGCCCAGTAATTTAAGAAAAATAAGCAACATTTTTATATCAGCTATCCCAAAAGCTAGCTGATTGACTTTTTTAGTTTTTCTGATATAGGTTAATTAGTATTCAAGGATCGTCCTTTTCTAACTAAATATTGGAGGTGTTACGAGATGAAACGACTGCTTCTCATCGTCTCCATCTTGCTCCTTGTCGGCGGAGCAGGTGGAGCCATGGCGGACGAGAATCCGCCTCCGGCGAAGACCACGGCCCAGGCAAGTGCTCCATCTCTTCCTGACCTTCAGGTCAATGCAGGAGACTTAGTAGCGCTTGGTCCCCTTACCCCTGGGAAGCTCCGGGAAGTCTGCGCCATCGTCGGCTTTACCCCAGCAGTGAAGCCCCCGATGATCGGCATCTTCTGCTACCCCTCCACTAAGAGGGGAACCCCTGCTAGGAACGGTTACATTAACATCTTCCTCTCCTGGGGCAAGCTCACTGCGCCTGGTGACGGCAGGTGGACTGGGGCGAAGAAGATTGACCCTTGGCGGGGCGATCTGAAGTTTATCTTGTCCAGTCGCCGTAGTAGCAATAAGGGTTGGACTTTCTGGCCGCCGCCGGAAGCATTGCCCCTCTGGGAGAAATACCCGGTAAGCACTTGGCCACAGCCGGTCTTTAGCAAGAGTCAGCTCGCTGGGCAGATCACCAAGGTGGTAAGTGGTGATCCAACCCAGGGGTTTGCAGCTGGTCAGCAGATCGGATTGGGAGCAGATGGCCCTCTCAGAACCATTAGCTGTGGGTATGTTTTGTTAATACCTGGAGCTGTTGGAGGATGGCCTGATAGAAGGAGAGGTGAGGCAATTTGTAGCGCGGGTAATCTGGGTCTCAAGTGGCCCTACCCCTATCAACTGTACTTCTCAGAACCATGGGGAGACAGCGAGGTCTGGGCGGATCGCTATGACCCCACCTGCGGCTGTGCAAAGTGAGCCGACTACACGCCCCAGGAAGGAGTAGGTGCCTCGAGCACCACACTCCCTCCTGGGGCTTTCGCGTCTTTGATATAATTCACGAAGGAGATTCTCCTATATGGTACAATGAGGATGATGCTCAAAAGGACTTCTATTATATTTTTTTTGTCTTTAGGAATCCTCTTTGGAATAATCTACCTTGCTCCAACTGTTTTGGGCAGAGCGGTCTGGGATCCGGGTGATGATGTTGGCTATTGCGGTGACAACGTTTGTTTCAGCGGCACCGAGAACTGCGGCAACTGCCAAGCTGATTGCGGTTCCTGCTGGGCACCGCCGCCGCCACCTCCACCTCCACCACCGCCTCCACCACCAGGTCCTTCCTGCGAACCTAATTGTTCCCCGCGTAATTCTGAAGGATGTCTTGGAGAGCAAATAAGAACTTGTAATATTTCGCCATCAGGATGTCTTCAGTGGTCACCGCCCCGTAATTGTCCGACTGGCTTTGAATGCCAAAGCGGGGGTTGTATTAGAAATCCAGGCCAGAGCCTTCCACCCATCCCAATCTCTGAATGGATAAGATTGACAGTTGGTTACGGCTCGGGCGGAGCCGGAAACCCTACTTATATAACAATTGGCGAGGGTACTCCATTTTATCTTCACTGGCAAATTAACCCTATAGTTCTTGGATCAATAGGAGTCCCTAATCTATGTTATCCAACAGGAACCGAATTGAGTGGAGGATGGCAAGGTTCTTTTTCTGGTTTAGCCAGCGGCGACAGAGGACCATTTTCATATAGCGGCACAGCACCCGCGAATTATGGCTGTGGCTGGGGACGTTGCGGTGAACATGATTTCCATCTTACTTGTACTTGGCCAAATACTGCAAACCCAATTGAGAGTAATACTGCTACAGTAAAATATGAATATAATCCCCCTAAACCAACCTGCACCACTGGTAACGAATGTTCTCCCAATCAATGCTGGAATCTTTTCCAGGCTAGGCCTTGCACCTTAGACCAAGCTACAGGTTGTTATAAATGGGCTCCTGCTTCCACTATTCAGAATTGCCTAGGCGGTCGTTGTGATAATGGTACTTGTCTTGGAGGAGGTGGGGCTCCGGGGCAGTGCGGACAACCAGGTCAACCTGCTTGTCCACCGCCAACCTCTCATCTCGAATGTATCAACAATTCCTGCGCTAGTGTTTCCGGCCCTGGAGCTAGCACTTGTAGCCAAGCAGGTACATCTTGTGATGTCGGACCTGTCTCTCATCTCGAATGTATCAACAATTCCTGCGCTAGTGTTTCCGGCCCTGGAGCTAGCACTTGTAGCCAAGCAGGTACATCTTGTGATGTCGGACCTGTCTCTCATCTTGAATGCCGTAATAATAGCTGCGCTTCTGTTTCGGGACCTGGACTAGATACCTGCGCCTCCGTTGGAGGTGGATGTATCATAATCGACCCAGTTCACCTTGAATGCAGAGATAATAGTTGTACGTCAGTTTTCGGTGGAGGGCAAAACCAGTGCAGTCCGGAGGGAAGTGGTTGCACTCCTCCATGCCGGCCTGGAATAGACCCAGCATGTCTCTTCAAAAACTTCAAAATAAGAGAAATTATCCCTGATTTCTTTAATCTGAATTGGTTCAAAATTAATGTTGCGAATTTCTTTAAGGCGGAAGCCCTGGCTAAGTAGAGGTCACTGGATTCATTGTTAACTTTCTCGGTCGTCGTCTCTTGCTTGGCCGCTAAAGTAAGATAAAATAAATTTGTTATGCAGGCGCAAATTAAAGTCGGCGTTTTAGTGATAAATAAAGAAGGCAGAGTGCTTCTCATTAAAGAGAAGCACTCGGGCATGAGCCGGGCGAAATGGAATATTATTAAAGGGACCTACGAAAATACTAGGGAAACAATTTTTGAGGCAGCAGTGAGAGAGTGTCAAGAAGAAGCTTCTATTACCGTGGAACTAACTCATGCGATTGGAGTTTGTCTTTATGATGGCGAGGGTAAGGAACCTCGTATCCAATTTAATTTTCTTGCTAAAGTAAAAAATGACAGAGCGGTCGTTCCAGATAAACACCATCAGAAGCTTAGGGATGAGGATATAAGGGAGGTGCGTTGGTTCAAAAAAGAAGAGCTCACGAGCTTAAAAGAGGCTGATTATGTATCGAAAATAGCACATAGGGTAGTCCAAGGATGGCTTAAAGATGGCAAAAGATATCCTCTTGAGATATATAGCCAACCATACCAAGCTATAAAAGATAGTAAGTAAACATAAGGGGCTTTCGCGGAGATACCTATTTCAAGAGATGGTTATTCATCAAGAAGTCATCGTGGCACTCGCGAAGTTGTTATAGAGTCGGTGGAGTAAAGGATAGAAGTAACTTAATTAAGCGGGACTACAAAAGCTGATTCGGGGATGTTCGCTTTTTCTATTTGATCCGGGAGGAGGTAATGGATATTTTTCTCTACTTGCTTTTCCGGGGTAAAGGTATCCGTAATGAACATCACGGTCTGCGTTGACATCGGCAGGCCGCGGACATCCACCCCACCGGCGTTTACTATGACATATTTGGGCAGATCATTAGGCAGCTTGTTCAACTCACGGCCGATTTCAACATAATTAGAGGCAAAGGCATCAGCGGTGTTCGAATTTTTCGCCCAGCGGATAAAATAAGTGTAATAAGCTTGCCCCATAATGATAACGAGAATAATGACCGCTCCAGCTTTTAGTGATTGGGGATTCCGGATTTTTTCCAAGAAGAATCTATAAATCCACACTCCGCCCGCCCCCGCAAGAATAAACACAGGCGGAATCATACTAATCGCTCTTAGGGCATGGGGAAGACCTTCATTTGAAATAATCACCGGCAGGGCGGCAACGCCTAGCCAAGCTAGGAGTATCAAGTATCTAGTATCACGTATCACGTATCGCACCGAAATTAAGAGACCAGCTAAAAACATAATCCCTACTGGCCAGAAAAGCTGGGGCTGGCCGGCTAAGTTGTGGCGCCAATTATAATCACCGGCAAAATTAAACATTCCCAGTGTCTTTATGGTATTCAGGGCCAGATCTTTAAGTGGCGTAGGAGAATTGAATACTGAAATTTGAGTAGTGCGGCCAAAAAAGTCGGGCGGGTTGTTTAGGAAATGAATACCGAGAGGGAGGAAGACGATGAAACTAGCAACTAGAAACCAGAGACCGGAGACCAGGATTTTCTTGCGGACTACCCCCTCTTTATTCTTGAGTAGATAGGTAAGGAAAATAAAAAGGACTAAAAGGGGAGTGGCGCGGTAGGCGATATAGGAATGAAAACCTAAACCGTAAATTACTCCTGCTAAAAGTGGCAGGAGTAATAAATTTCGAATTTTTAATTTTGAAACAGCGGTTGTAATTCTATTAAGATACAGAAGTAGGAAGTATATTCCCCAGGTCAAAAATGCCGGGGCCATAATGGCGCGGAAGCCAATGCGGGAGAAATTAATGTGCCAGAAAGAGGTGGCAAGGAGGAAAGCTGCGAGGAGCGCGATATGCTCGCTACGAAATACGAATTTATTACGAATATACGAATCTTTACCCTTCTCGTTTTTCGTATTTTCGTACTCTTCTCGTATTTCGTAGCCGAACAGTTCTTTGGTGAGAAAATAAACTCCCAAAACAGTTAGGATTCCAAAGATGGCGCTTGGAAAGCGCAGCGCCCATGGTTCGTTACCAAAGAGAGCAAGCGAGAAACTTTGAATGTTGATAAACAATCCCTCGCGGCCGTTGTTTTCGGGATAGAAAACTTTCCAATCACCAGTGGCCAATGCTTCTAAAGCATTATTGCCGTTCATTGCCTCATCGGGATAAAGCCCCGGGGGGACGGCGGGGAGATTCCCGAGGCGCAGGAAAGCGGCTATAATGATAATTAAGAAAAGCAGCCAATGTTCTTTTCGCATTGAGTTAATTTTACCATAGAGCTACACCTCCACACTTAATGCGGAGTAGCGCAAGGCAGCAAAATAATATTTGCTCCGCATTAGGTGTGGGGGTAAAATGGCATTGGGAGCGGTAGCCGAACACTCATTTAACACCAACAAAGGATTTGGAGTGCTTCACCGCTCCCTAGGTTTTTTAACGGGGTAAATGGATGAATTTCAAGAAGGTATGGTTTTGAAAAAATTTAGCAATTACCGGATCGGGGGCAGAGCCAAATATTTCAAGGAGGCAAAAACGGTAGAAGAATTAATTGAGGCAATTAGGTGGGCCGGGGAGAAGAAGCTCCCTATTTATATTCTTGGAGGGGGGACTAACATTCTCTGGAGCGATAAAGGATTTGACGGTTTGGTCGTAAAACCGGATTTTGACTCTATCGAAATTAACGGTTCCACTATCACTGCCGGGGCGAGTGTGCCAATGCCGACTTTGGTTCAAACGGCGGTTGGAAGGGGACTTAAGGGGCTTGAGTGGGCCGGAGGACTGCCCGGAACTTTTGGCGGCGCAATTTACGGGAATGCCGGCGCTTTCGGTGGTGAAATTAAAGACGTTGTGATGAAAGTTGTGAGTTTGGATATGGAGATATTGAAATTAAAAGAGCGATCAAACACGGAGTGCCAATTTCGTTATCGGAACAGCATCTTTAAAACCGAAGGAAAAGAAATCATCCTTCAGGGGACGATTGAGCTCACGCCGGGCCATAAAAGAGTATTGTACGAAAGCATGATGGCTAAGATGAATTATCGAAGGCGGCGGCATCCCCTGGAGCATCCGAATATTGGGAGCATCTTTAAGAATGTGCCAGTGGGGGAACTGGAGAAAGAATTAGTTGAACCTCATCGACAGGTAATTAAGACGGATCCGTTTCCGGTAATCCCGGCCGCTTATCTTATTGATAAAGCTGGGCTTAGGGGAATGAGCTTCGGCGGGGCAATGGTCTCGCCCCGGCATCCGAACTTTATTGTTAATGTCCTAGATGCTAAAGCTAGTGATGTTTTGGCTTTGATTGAACTTGTTAAAGAAAAAACCAAAGAAAAATTCAACATTCAACTCGAAGAAGAAGTAAGAATCATTAAATAATTAGACATTAGACATCAGAAATTAGAAATAAAAATACTATTTACTGATTACTAATGACTGATCCCTTGTTTTTCACTTATCCACATGTTTTTTAAATTTTATTTGATCTAAAATTAACTTAAGAGTTTAGCGGAGTTGATTAGTCGGCAACTTATCGTTAACTAAAAAGGAAATAAATTAACATAGATATAATGGCTGTAAAAAGAAGGAGGAAAGCGGCTGCAAAGAAAGCTCCTGCGAAGAGAAAGACCGCGAAAAGGAAGACTGCCGCTAAGAAACCGGCTCGCCGCAAGACCGCGAGGAGGAAAAAAAGATAGTTAAGGGTTTTCCACATAGTTTTTAGATCAAGTTTGTTCTAAAATTAGAGTGATCTGGCGTGGTTGGGCGGTCGCCAGCCATAACGCTAGAAAGGCAGTTAAGCCCACATATACGAAATGGCTAAGAGAAAGAAGAAGAAATAGCTTCTTCTCCACTTTAACTAAAAGCCCCGATTTATCGGGGTTTTTAGTTTCCCACACCTTTTCAGTTGAAAAGGTGCGGGATATAATACTCTCGCCATGAAAATCAATATTCAGGCGCCCAACTTGGAGTTGACGCCGGCTCTCGTGGAATATATTGAGAAGAAAATTGGGGGCCTTGAAAAATTTCTTAAAAAATTTCATCCGGAGGATGTTTTAGCCAATGTGGACGTCGGGCGTGGAAGTCGACACCACCGTCATGGGAATGTGTATCACGTTGACGTGAACCTACTTCTCCCCGGCGGGATCGTGAGAGCCGCCCATGATGATGAGGATGTTCGTAAGGCAATTAATGCGGTTAAAGAAAAGCTTCAACGGGAGATTAAAAAAATTAAGGAGATTCATAATTAATAAATGGGATTATTCTCTTTTGGTGCCAAGCAAAGTTCTCCCTCCGAAATAGTTAAGATTAACGCGTTAGAGGAAAAAATTAGTAAATTAACTGACGTAGAGCTTAAGGAGGAAAGTTTAAAGATTAAAAAAGAAGCCGGTGAAGGCAAGGATCTTAATGATTTATTGCCATATGCTTTTGCTTTAGTAAGGGAAGCGGCGGTGCGCACCCTGGGCAATCGGCATTTTGATGTTCAGCTTTGGGGTGGTGTGGTCCTACACCGCGGGGCGATTGCCGAGATGGCAACTGGAGAAGGAAAAACTTTGGCAGCTACGGCGCCAGTGTATTTGAATGCTTTAACAGGCAGAGGAGTCCATGTCATTACGGTTAACGATTATTTAGCGAAACGTGATACTGCCTGGATGGGTCAGATTTATCATTTTCTGGGCCTCCATGTTGCTTGCCTGATCCATGAAGGGGCTGTAATTTATGATCCCAGTCACGTAGCACCCCAAGATGATGAGCTCCGCGACGCTACCGGGGGCTTCTTGGTTCAGCAGGATTTTTTAAGGCCTGTCTCGAGGCGCGAAGCTTACCAGGCCGATATTACCTATGGCACTAATCATGAATTTGGCTTTGACTATCTTCGGGACAATATGGTTTACCACTCGGGTGACCAAGTTCAGCGCGCATTAAACTATGCCATCATTGATGAGGTTGACTCGATTTTGATTGATGAAGCGAGGACGCCGCTTATTATCTCCACTCCTGATGTCGGCTCATCCGATTACTATAAACTTTTTGCGGGGGCGGTCGCGCGACTTCTTTCTACAGAAGATTATGTGGTTGATGAAAAATTACGGGCGGTTGAAATTACTGACTTGGGGATCGACAAGATTGAAGCGACTACCGGAATTAAGGATATCTTTTCGGTTGAGAATCTTCGGCTGGTTCACTACTTGGAGTCAAGTTTAAAGGCGAGGGCTCTTTTCGAACGTGATAAAGATTATGTGGTGCGAGACGGCGAGATAGTGATTGTTGACCAGTTTACCGGGCGGTTGATGCTTGGTCGGCGATATTCGGCCGGTTTACATCAGGCGATTGAAGCAAAAGAAGGAGTGGCAGTGAAGGAGGAGTCACGAACTTTTGCCCAGATTACGATTCAAAATTATTTCCGCCTTTATAAAAAATTAGCGGGAATGACGGGTACGGCCCAAACTTCAGCCGAAGAATTTCACAAAGTTTATAGCTTGGAAGTGGTGAGTATCCCAACCAATAAACCAATGGTGAGAGTTGACACGCCCGATGTGGTTTATAAAAACATTAAAGCGAAATACGACGCAATAGTGAAAGATATTAAAAAGCGACAGGAGGCCGGTCAGCCGGTGCTTGTCGGCACGGTTTCAATTGAGAAAAACGAATCGCTTTCTAGATTATTCCACGATGCAGGGATTCGCCATGAGGTCTTGAATGCCAAGAACCATGAACGGGAAGGGGCGATTATCGCTCAAGCAGGAAGACCAAGAGCAGTGACAGTGGCAACTAACATGGCTGGGCGGGGAGTGGATATTATCCTCGGCGGCAATCCGCCAGATCCCAAAGAGGCAGAAAGAATTAGAAAACTTGGTGGTTTGCACCTGCTTGGCACCGAAAGACATGAGGCACGAAGAATTGATAATCAGCTTCGCGGGCGTTCTGGACGACAAGGAGATCCGGGTTCATCTCAATTTTTCCTTTCCTTGGACGACGATTTATTGAGGATTTTTGGCGGTGATCGCTTGAAGGGTCTGATGGAACGGTTTGATATTCCGGAGGATATGCCGATTGAAAATAAAATGGTTAGTAGAGCTATCGGCCAAGCCCAGAGCAAGGTAGAGGGATTCAACTTTGATATTCGAAAGCACCTTTTGGAATACGATGATGTTTTAAACAAACAGCGACTGGCTTTCTATGGCAAAAGACAGTCAATTCTTGAAGCCGTCACCCCCGTTTTAGAAGGGGAAACGAGAAAAATAAAAGATTCGGAGAAGATAAGGGGAATTTTAGGGGAGGCAGTAACTGAACATCTGAATAAAATTGAGGAGGCGAGTATTGATGTTGAAGAGCGAAAGAAGCTGTTGGAGGAAATAGGAGTTAAGGTGGATGAGAAAGTCAGTGTGAGCGGTGCTAAAGAATGGGCCGAGAATAAAATTGCTACTTTTGACGAGAACTTTATTGAAGCGGTCGGTCGCCAGCTTTTGGTGATTCTTGATTTTCTCTGGATGAGTAATCTGGAGGATATTGAGGCGTTAGTCGAATCAGTGAGAATCAGGGCGTATGGGCAAAAAGACCCACTGGTTGAATATAGAAGAGAAAGCCGGATCTTGTTTGATAAGATGGAAGTTAATTTCGAAGAATGGATTTTCAATAATTTATTCCGGATAGAAGCAGTGCCGTCGGAGCAAGTTCGGCAAGTTGCAGTTGCCACGAACGACCCCAAATTCCGAAGCGTTGGTAGAAATGATCTATGCCCCTGCGGTTCGGGCAAGAAATTCAAAAAGTGCCATGGGCGATAAAGATAAAAATTTACCTTTCTCTTCAGAGCAGATGGAAAAACTGGCGAAGGAGCATCCCACCCCTTTCTATATTTACGACGAAGAAGGTATAAGAGAAGCAGCGAGAGGGCTTAATAATGCTTTTTCTTGGGTGGAAGGTTTTAAAGAATATTTCGCCGCTAAAGCTACTCCAAATCCTCATATCCTCGCGATCCTTAAAGAGGAGGGGCTTGGCGCCGATTGTAGCTCTCTCGCAGAGCTTCTTTTGGCGGAGAAAGCAGGAATCACTGGAGAAAATATTATGTTCACTTCCAATGACACTCCGGCAGTTGAATTTCAAGAAGCGAGACGCTTGGGAGCAATCATTAACTTAGATGATATAACTCACATTCCTTTCCTGGAAGAATCCGCTGGGATTCCAGAGGTGGTATCCATCCGCTACAACCCCGGATCTCTAAGAGAAGGAAATGCAATCATAGGAAAGCCAGAAGAGGCGAAATACGGTTTTACTAGAGAGCAGGTTCTCAGAGGATATGGGATGCTCAAAGGTAGAGGCGTCAAGAGATTCGGATTACACACAATGGTTATATCGAACGAGCTTAATCCGGATTATTTTATAGAAACAGCGAAGATGCTTTTTGATCTTGCGACAGAGATACAAAGAAAATTGGGAATAAAGATGGAATTCATCAATATGGGTGGAGGGGTGGGGATTCCTTATAAACCAGAAGAGAAACCAGTGGATTTGAATCAAATCTCACAAGGTATTAAAACTTTATATCAAAATGAAATTGCCGGCAGTCGGCTCCACCCTCTAAGAATTACAATGGAATGCGGAAGGCTTATTACTGGGCCTCATGGATATCTGGTTTCGAGGGTACTACATTTAAAAGACACTTATAGAAAATATATGGGGCTTGATGCGAGTATGGCGAATCTTATGAGGCCGGGAATGTATGGTAGCTATCACCACATAACTGTTTTGGGAAAAGAGGATACAACGGAAAGAGAAACATATGACGTTACAGGCTCTTTATGCGAGAATAATGATAAGTTCGCTATTGAGAGGCAATTACCAAAAGTAGAGATAGGGGATTTGGTTGTCATTCAGGACGCTGGGGCTCATGGGCACTCTATGGGATTTAATTACAACGGGAAGCTACGCTCTGCGGAGTTTCTAATGCAACTCAGCGGCGCTTTCAAAATGATTAGAAGAGCGGAGACAATTGACGACCATTTTGCTACTCTTAAATTCTAAATTGATACAGTTTTCCCATGAAAAAGAGTAACAGTAAAAAGCCGATTGTAGTCGCGGTAAGTGGGGGGTGGGATCCCGTTCACGTTGGCCATATTCGTTTGTTCAAAGAAGCAAAAAAACTAGGGGATCAACTGGTGGTTATTATCAATAACGACAACTGGCTGATGAAAAAGAAGGGATATATTTTTATGCCGCAGAGAGAACGCAAGGAGCTAATTGAAGCGCTCGAAGCAGTCGATAGAGTAGTTCTCACCACTCATCCGCCAAATCCAAGGGATATGAGTGTAGCGAAGGAATTGAGGAAATTAAGACCGAGTATTTTTGTTAATGGGGGCGATCGTCCGCAGAAAACCCTTCCGATTCAGGAAATTGCGACTTGCAAAGTGATTGGCTGCAAGATGATCTATGGCATCGGCCGTGGCGGTAAAGTTCAATCTAGCTCATGGCTTTTAAATGCTTTCTTGAGCAACTCATCCGATCAAAAGAAGAAATAAAGCCCAGCCTATCTTGGCAATTTAAACTACTATCCTAAAATAACGATCGTTATTTTAGGATAGTACGAGGGTTTGGTTAATTGTTTTTGTTAAGTTTTGCTTAAAGGTTTCCTGGGAGAATTTTTGGGCGGATTGGGTAATCCTTTCCTGATCAAATTTTATTCCCTGGAAGCGCTTTACTGCCCTAATTAAGCTTTCCTCCGTTTGTTCATTAAAGAAAACGCCGTTTACTCCATCTTCTACCATTTCCAGAGCGCCAGCGGCGGAATAAGCGATTACCGGCGTGCCGCAGGTGAGGGATTCGGCAGCAGTCAATCCAAAATCTTCCACTTGGGGGAAGATAAGGGCTTGCGAGTCGCTAACAATTCTTCGCAGCATATTCCCATCTTTGACCTCCGGGATCATTTCAATCTCTTTTGACTCAATAAGTTTTTTGATTTTTGCCTCTTCAGGACCGGAGCCGATAATCTTGAGGGGCAACCTCAGTTTATTAAAGGCCCTCACTACAAGATCAAATCTTTTATAGTGAATCAATCTGCCGAAAGCGACGAAATAATCCTCTTTGCCTGGATTTAAGTCCGGATAAAACATTTCATTATTAACCGGAGGGTGGAGGACTTCCGCTTCACGTCCGTAAAATTTCTTGATCTTTTGGGCAGTGTAAGCGGAGTTGGCAAGAATGACATCCGGTCTTTGAGAGGTAATTTTATCCCAGTGGCGGAGGTAGCGCGTTATCGGGTAAGCGAGTTTGATAAGCGGCTTAGGGAGAAGAGATCCCAGCCACTCTTGCGGTTCCCAGGCATAGCGAAGGGGAGTATGGAGGTAGGCGATGTGCTTCCCACTTTTATACTTGACCCCTTTTGCCCAGCCGGCTGAGTCAGAGATAATTAAATCGTACTTATCACCCAGGTTGATGCTCTCTGTCGCTTTGGCAAAGAGAGGAATAAAAAGGCGGTGCCTCCGCCTAATAAAAGGATGATCAAGGAAGCTCGTTTTTATTTCCCGTCCCTTAAGGTAAGCATCGAAAACCGCCGGTTCATAGAAGAGGGTGTAGATGGGCGCCGAGGGAAACATTTGAGCTAGAGCGAGTAAGACCCTTTCGGCGCCGCCGAACTGGTTCAGGTAATCGTGGACTAGCGCAACTTTCACTATTCTTATTATATACTTTGAATGGTGTGAATTATCCGATTTGGAAAAGAATGTTGGACATCATTGGGGCTCTTATCGGGCTTTTTGCAATTTCTCCTTTTATTCCATTTATCGCTCTTGCTATAAAGTTAGACAGTCGAGGCGGGGTTTTTATTCGGCTCCCAAGAGTGAGTGAAGGAAAAGTTATCAAGGTTTATAAGTTCCGTTCAATGATAAAAGATGCGCATAAGATGAAGACCAACCTAATGGAATTAAATGAACGAGACGGTCATTTTTTTAAGATGAAGCACGACCCCCGAGTAACTCGAATCGGCAGAGTGCTTCGGCGTTTCCGATTGGATGAGTTCCCTCAGTTAATTAATGTTTTGAAAGGCGAGCTGGCGCTTGTGGGGCCTCGTCCTCATGAACCGGAGGAAGTGGTGCATTACCCTGAAGCTTATAAACAATTACTCCTCACGCGATCCGGAGTGACGGGACTTTCTCAAGTGAGCGGGGCGTCCAGCTTGCCGTTTCTAAAAGAGCTCGAGCTTGACAGCTTTTATTCTCGGAATGTTTCACCGGCAATGGATTTCAAAATTCTTGGTAGAACAGCAGTAATCTTTTTGTTTGACCCAACGGCCGTATGAGAAAACATATTGATCCAATTCTCCGCGATGTCAGGCCAATTACACGAAGAATAATTGAAGAGAAAAAGCTGCCCAAGAAATCGAGGAAGAGAGTGCGGCTTCCCAAGAAACTGGCAAGACCGCTTTTCGTCGTGGCTCTTGCCACACTCGTTTTAGTTGTCTCGATCTCCAGTATCCGGTTTTTGTTTCAAAATGAATCAGAACAAGCATCGTTTGGCGGGCTAAAGAATCTAGTCGGTGCTCTAGTTGGTATTAGCTCCGACATTAATGAGCTGAAGACCGAGGGATTCGATTTTGCTTTTAACGGGAGAGGCGAAGAATTTATTGCCACGCTTGAAAATTTGCGGGCGAATGTGGCCAAACTTGATGCTTTAAAGGTCGGATTTATCGGTGAATCTACCTTAAGCACTGCGAGTGGGGGTCTTGGCGCTTTAATCGCTCTTCTAGGCAAGCCAGGGGAGCAACACTTACTGATACTCTTTCTTAATCCTTCGGAGATGAGACCGATTGGCGGTTTTGCCGGTAGCTATGGCGACGTAACACTGGAACGCGGCAGTATTAAAAATATTAAAGTTAACGACATCTATTATCCAGACCACTTTTTGAATAAGAAGATAACACCGCCCATTCAGCTCCAAACGGTGACGGTTGACTGGGGAGCGAGAGATGCAGCTTGGTTTTTTGACTTCCCAACTTCGGCCCGAAAGACAATTGAATTCATCGAGGCCTCTCAAATTTATGCTAAGGACGGCGTTCGATTCGATGGGGCAATCGCCATTAATGTAAAAGTAATTGAGGACATTCTCACGCTTACCGGGCCGATTAAATTACCGGAATACGGTCTCACTCTAACTAAGGATAATTTTTTGGAAGAGGTTCAGCGGGAAGTTGAGGAGGGTCGTGATAAACAAGTGGGTGAGAATCCCAAGCGGGTGCTCGCCTCCCTCGCCCCGATTTTGATTGAGCGTCTTCATCAGTTAAGCTCGTCGGATAAAAATACTTTGGCCTTAGCACTCTTTAGCAGGGTGACGAATAAAGATATCCAATTTTATTTTAGTGATCCTAAAGTAGAAAATTTTGTAAGGAAAGTTAATTGGGCGGGAGAGGTAGCCAGTTTGCCGGAGAATGTGGGCGGCGATTATCTGGCAGTGGTGGATACTAACATTGCCGGCGGAAAAACTGATGCGAGGATCAATCAATCAATTAAGTTAAAATCAGAAATAGATTCGATCGGGCAAGTTAATAATTATTTGGCCGTGACTAGGCGGCATTTTGGCAAGGATAATGAAGCCCCGTGGTACCGCGCGAAAAATCAGAATTTTATTAAAGTCTTTACAGTGCCTAACGCAGAGCTTCTTTCGTTGAGTGGAGCGACTCCTAAAAATGTTCACCCGCGGATTGACTACGAGTCTGCCGGTTACTCTCGTGACCCATTGGTGGAATCCCTTGAACGGACGCAAAAGAATATATCTAGGTACAACACCGAAACATATTTGGAGTCCGGGAAGAGTGTTTTTGCCGCCTGGTTCAGCACTCTTGCGGGCGAGTCGAAAGTTTTAGAAGTAGATTATAAAGGTACCCAGCTTTCTCTAGCGGATGGAATGAAATACCGCTTTGTCTTTGATAAGCAATCGGGGGTGGAATCAGCTTTTCAATATGAGCTTGTAGCGCCCGCGGGATACAGGTGGCAGGAAACCAACGGTTCGACCTTTGCCTACAGGAGTGATACAATACCTGCTCGTTTGGAACTCGAGCTAACGCTAGTCAGAGATTAAACCTGCCAGCTGGCGGAAGGGATTAGGATGTCAGAACCAAAAAATATTAGGAATTTTTGTATTATTGCGCACATTGATCACGGGAAGAGTACCCTAGCCGATCGGTTTCTGGAAGTAACGAAGACCGTTTCGCCTCATAAGATGCGGGCGCAATATCTTGATGCTTTGGAGCTTGAACGAGAGCGGGGAATTACCATTAAAATGGCGCCTGTTCGCATGATTTATCATGCGAACCGCGGAAAGACGCGGACAGATGCGCAGAACAGCGCGGAAGACAAATTACTCTACAAGGACTTAACATATAAAATCCGCGGCGCGGCTTTTGAGGTAAGAAAGAAAATCGGTCTTGGCCATAAAGAAATTATCTATCAGAAAGCCCTAATCGAAGAATTCAGGGATGCTGGTATCGCATTTGAAAAAGAGAGAACTATTGACGTCGTTTATAATGATAAGAAAATAGGTACTTATCAGCCGGATTTTGTTGTTGAAAATAAGGTTATTGTGGAACTCAAAGCTTTGCCATCTTACGGCAGAGCCGAGGAAGAGCAGTTATGGAGCTATCTTAAAGGGTCGCCTTATAAACTCGCACTTCTTATAAACTTTGGCAGTAGAGAATTAGAAATTAAACGCATCGTTTATGATTCCGCTCGTTTTCCGCGAGAGTCTGCGTTAGTTCCGCGTCATTCTGCGGAGGTTGAGGAATATATCCTCAACCTCATTGACACTCCGGGGCACAGCGATTTTTCTTATGAAGTTTCCCGGGCGCTTAAAGCCGTAGAGGGCGCAATTTTGTTGGTAGATGCAACCCAAGGGGTTCAGGCCCAAACTTTGGCTAACCTTGAGACGGCCAAAAGAGCAGGGCTAAGGATAATCGGTGCTTTGAATAAAGTTGACTTAAAGCCGGTTGGAATGGACGAGCTGCAAATTGAACTGGCGGATCTAATTGGGGTTAGTCCCCACGAGATCCACCGGGTTTCCGGTAAATCCGGCGAGGGAGTGGAAGAACTTCTAGATGAGGTAGTGCGCTTGGTGCCGCCGCCTAAGCTTAGCTCGGCACGAGCTGCTCTGATTTTTAGTTCGCTTTATGATGACCACAAGGGAATAATCGCTTTTGTTCGAGTTTTCGGAGGTGAATTCAAGCGAGATGAGCTGGTCGAACTTAAAGCGGTTCATCGCCATTTTAAGATCAAAGAAGTTGGCTATTTCTCGCCGGAGTTTACTCTTAGTAAATCGCTCACGGCTGGGGAAGTGGGGTATATTGCGACCGGTATAAAAGAGCCAGATGCCGTAAGAGTTGGAGACACGATTGGAGAAAAAGCTCTTCCAGGGTACGAGACGCCAACGCCTGTGATGTTTGTCTCGCTCTATCCGATTGACGCTTCGGAGTACGATGACTTAAAAGTTGCATTGAATAAATTAAAACTTAACGACGCTTCACTTACTTTCACTGCTGATTTTAGCGAAGTTTTAGGGAGAGGGTTTAAATGCGGATTTTTAGGACGCCTGCACTTTGAGATTACCACCCAGAGATTAAAGCAAGAGTTTAATTTGGAAGTGGTCTCGAGCTTCCCGTCGGTGGCTTATAAGGTTTTAACGGCGACAGGAGAAGAGATAATCGAAAACCCTAAAGATTTTCCGGAGAACTATTTAAAAGCGTGGGAGCCCTACGTTAAGGTGAAGATGCTCGCTCCTCAAAGATTTCTCGGGTCACTGCTTGAGTTGACTAGAGTTTTTCGGTTTGGGGAAATTAGGACCCAAACCGTGAGCGAGCAAATTCAACTTACGGCCGAGTTACCCTTATCTGATTTAATTCTTGATTTTGACGATCGATTGAAATCAGCTTCCCAGGGATTCGCCTCCTTCAGCTATGAATTTTTGGAATTCAAGGAAGCCAGAGTCAAGAAACTCGATATTTTAGTTGCAGGGGAAGCGGTACCGGGCTTGAGCCGAATTGTTCCAGAGGCTAGCTTGGATTCGGAAGCTAGAAAGATGGCGGAGCGATTGAAAGACCTTCTGCCGCGTCAGCAATTTGCCCAGGCCATCCAAGCTGTGGCAGGGGCAAAAATTATTGCTCGGGAAGATATTCCCGCTTTGAAGAAAAATGTTACCGGCAATCTTTACGGAGGGGACAGGACTCGCAAAATGAAGCTTTGGAAAAAACAAGAAAGAGGAAAGAAGAAGCTTAAAGAGCGGGGGAGAGTGACAATTGCACCCGAGGTTTTTAGGGAGTTATTGAAGAAGTAGGGCTTTAGGATATATCCTTAGAGATAGGATGAGGCGGGTGATTTATATAGTTTTTGGAATTATTCTTCTTGGATTGCTCACGCAGGTTTATAAGATGGGTAGCGAGAGGTGGGCTTTGAGTAAGGAGATGAAGGAGGTGAACAAGGAGTTGAAGCTGGTCGAAACCGACAATACTGATTTAAAAGAGAAAATAGGATATTATTCCAATCCTAGGAATCTGGAGAAGGAATTGCGGGCGAGGTTCAATTACCGTTTACCGAATGAAAAGTTGATCATTGTTGTCCCGAAGAAGGGAAGTTCTACGAACGGAGAATAGGCGAGTGTAGTTTAGTGGCAGAACACGACCTTCCCAAGGTTGAAGCGGGGGTTCGATTCCCCTCACTCGCTCCAGGGATGATAGCGCGATTTCCCTGCCTGCCGGCAGGGAAATCGTATCCCGCTCCAGCATTTATACGATTGCACTCGAACTCATTTTATCAAAAATTCCTAACTAAAGGAAAAAGTATTTTGCTTTGCGAAATGCGCCGCAAGAAAAGGAGGAGCTGTGTTTGCCCCGCCCACCCCTGCGCGCACAACGAATTCACTCCCTTATAATTTTGGAATGTTGATCCTTCGATCTAACTCAGGATCAACCCTGAGTTTATCGAATGGGTTGATAACTTATCCACAGGGGTTGACATTGCAAAGTTGTCGAGGAGGGGGGTAGACTATAAGAAAGGTCCTAAAAATAATCAATTATAAAAAGATAAATATATGAAAATATTTAGTAAGGTCTCAGTAATTGTATTGGCTGTTGCGTTTATGCTTAGCCTGGCTGGGCTAACCAGAGCTGCGACGACAGTAGATCTTGGCACAGCGGGTAATTTTGCGGTTCTGGCCGGCTCCACGCTTACGAACACCGGTTCCAGCGTGATTACTGGAAATCTTGGGTTGAGTCCGGGCACTTCAGTCACTGGGTTTCCGCCAGGAACAATAAGTGGGACACAATACGTAGCTAACTCTACTGCAGTCCAGGCCCAAACAGATCTGACCACGGCCTATAATAATGCCGCGGGACAAACACCTGTTTCCACGGTACCTACGGAACTCGGCGGAACAACCAAAACCGCCGGTGTCTATGACTCCGCGGCCGGTACATTTGGGATAACGGGGACTCTGACGCTCGATGCCCAAGGCAATTCCAACGCAGTCTTCATCTTCAAGACCGCCTCCACGCTTATTACAGCGGGGGCGAGTAACGTGAGTCTTGTAAACGGTGCCCAAGCTTGCAACGTTTTCTGGCAAGTCGGCAGTTCTGCGACGCTCGGAACGAACTCCACTTTCAAGGGAAATATTCTGGCTTTGACGTCCGCCACGCTCACGACCGGCGCCAATGTGGAGGGCAGGGTGTTAGCACGGAATGGCGCGGTTACATTAGATACAAACACCGTTACCAAGGCAACATGCGCAGCTCCATCTACTCCTACTCCTACTACTCCTACTCCTAGCGCAACTTCTACACCGGCACTCACTCCAACTCCAACTCCAACACCAACATCTACTCCTAGTGTAACTCCCGCTTCTACACCTGTTCCTACATCTACTACTAGTGTAACTAGTGTAACTTCAACACCGACACCTGTTCCCACATTGCCGAATACAGGGATTGCTCCTGATGAGAAAAGTACTCCCTGGAATATCGCCATACCGGCTGGCATGCTTCTGTTAGTTTCGACCTTACTTGCTATAGTTCTAAGAAAACGCACGATTTAGTCTAGGCGTTCTGTAGAATCAACAAATGTGCTTGGCCTAAAGGCAGGAAAGGCCCCGCCAATGCGGGGCCTTTACGTTATGAAACCTTTTGGAAATCTATGCAATCGAAAATCTTATCAAGACGAACACTGTTAATAGTTATCCTTACAGGATTCGCACTTTCCTTAGCGCTATTTTTGGATCTCTTCCCACAAAGCCTCAACCTGCCTGTCGGCAGGCAGGTTGAGAGCGCCTCTCTTACTCAACAAGCGAGTTATGGGTTGCCGGTGCGTCTTAAGATCCCGAGGATTAATGTTGATTCTGCTGTCGAGTATGTGGGCCTTACGTCTCAGGGGGCAATGGATATACCGAAAAGTCCTGCTGACGTAGCGTGGTTCAATCTCGGACCGCGTCCCGGGGAGAAGGGCAGTGCGGCTATTTCCGGGCATTACGGCTGGAAAAATAATATACCAGCGGTATTTGATAATTTATATAAATTGCAGAAGGGAGATAAACTATACGTCGAAGATGGAAAAGGAGTGACTACTACTTTCGTGGTGCGCGAAAGCCGAAGATATGACCCGAACGCGGACGCCTCGGACGTGTTTGGTTCAAGCGACGGAAAAATACACCTTAACCTCATCACTTGCGAGGGAGTTTGGGATAAAGTTTCCAAAACTTATTCCAAGCGACTAGTGGTGTTTACTGATAAAGAATAGGCAGGAAGATATTCTTGTGGCGGCAGGGCGGCTTCTTTTAGCCAGGATTCTTTGATAAAGTAGGTTCGAGCGCGGTCATAAAAATACTCCAATGAAAATTGCTGTTGGTTCTAAAAATCAGACTAAGATTACTGCCATTAAAGAGGCCTTGGCATTGTATCCCAAGCTATTTTCTAATCCAGAAATTTTTAGCGTGGAGATAGACGTTAAGCTATATGGGCACCCAAAGAATATTAAGGAAACTGTTCAAGGAGCGATCGAAAGAGCTAGAAAGGCGTTTGTGGATTGTGATTATAGTTTTGGTTTGGAAGGTGGTTTGATAGAAGTCCCATTAAGTAAAACCGGATATATGGAGGTAGGGGTCTGTGCAATATACGATGGCAAAAATTTTCATTTAGGACTCTCTCCTGCATTTGAATGGCCCAGGGAAGTAACCGATTTAATTGTTAGCGGTAAGGCAGATGCCAGTCAGGCCTTTAAGCAACTCGGCTTAACCAGCGAGGAAAAGCTCGGGGCAGTAGAGGGTGGCATTATAGGATTCTTAACAGACGGCAGATTAACCAGAGAGGATTTTACTAGATATTCAATCATTATGGCTCTTATTCACCTAGAACACCCGGAGCATTTTTAGCACTATGTTATTATTTAATTAATTATGATTAAAGCGATTTTAAAAACACTTTCGGATAGAGAAGACTTGCTTCTAAGATTAGCGGTCGCGTTTCCGATGCTTTGGGCCGGGGTGCGCCAGATGATGAATCCCAGCGATTGGATTGGCTTTGTTCCTCCATGGTTGGGTTCATTTATTGCTCCGGAGGTATTTTTAACAATTCATTCCGCTTTCAATATCGTTGTTGGAATAGGACTCTTGATCGGGTTCTGGCGAGTTCTATTCTCCGCTGCGGCCGCCGTCTCCCTCGCGAGCATCGTTATCTTCTACGGCGTAGATGATGTTACTTTCCGAGACATCGGCTTAACTATTGTGGCTTCCGTTTTATTCCTTCGGGCACTAAAAACCCGCTGGGAGCTTCACGCCGTTAGGACCTCCGCCTAAAAAGAAAAGACAAGAAAAAGAGGATTGCGGCGACAACGATAATAGTCGGGCCGGGTTCGAGATTGAAACGATGCGCGATGAGAAGACCCAAACTTGTGCTTGCGACCGCGGTAATAACTCCGATAACAAGCATCGAGTTTAGGCTTCGGCCGAGATTTTTACCGACTGCGGCCGGAATAATGATAAGAGATCCCATCAAAAGCACTCCTAGGTAGCGTAAACCGAGAAGCATAGTAAGAACGAAAGCAAGGAGGAAATAAAGATTCAACCGGTCAATATTGAGGCCAGAGGTTTTAGCTAAATCAGGGGACAAGCTTGCCAGAGTTAATTTATGTTTTTGGTATAAGACGAATCCGATGATAAGTGCAGAAGTCGTTAGTCCGATAATAAATTCGATTAGGCCGACTGAGGTATAACTTCCCAAGAGCGCATTGATTAATTCTTCATTGGGAGTAATTAAGCTTCCTAAAGCTAGCGAGACGGAGAAGATTACGCCGATTAAGACATCGGTTGAAAGGCCTGTCCTTTTTTCAAGCTGCCAAATAATGATAGCGCCTGCAAGTAGAGCAAAAGCAGCTCCTACAAACGGATTGACTTTGAGAAGGAAAGCGACTCCCAAGCCCGGCAGAGCTACGTGAGAAATGGGGTCGGAAGCTAGAGCCAGTCGGCGCATAATGGCAAATGGTCCGATTATGCCGGCGGCGGAAGCCATGGCGATAGCTAAAATAATGTATAGAAGATTACTAGTGAATGCTTCCGTCATGGAGATGATGGTAAAACTTATGGGGAGCGCCGTAGAGCTCTTCCAATCGCTCGGTGGTGAGAGTCTCTTCCGGGGGACCAAAACAGATTTGCTGTTTATTGAGGCATAGGACTTTTGTGGCGTAGCGATAGACCAAACTTAAGTCGTGAGAAACAATAATAACAGTTAATTTTTTGGTATCTTGAAGATTGTGGATGGTCTCATAAATTTGCTCTTCACTTGGCGGATCGATGGAGGCAGTTGGTTCATCGAGAAGCAAAACGTTAGGATTGCCGATGAGAGCAAAAGCAATTAAAGCTCGCTGGAGCTGACCACCGGAGAGTTTTCCGAGAGACGTATCTAAAGAATTTTTAGGTAATCTTACCAAGTTAAGAACTTCTTCTAGCTCGGCAGGGTTAGATTTCGAGACATTTATTTTCGACATTAAAAACTCCCTAAGAGTTAAAGGCAGAGATTGATCAAGAAAAAGAACTTGGGGAAGATAGCCCATTTTAATATCTTTTTTCCACGTGACTTTTCCTTGATAGGGGATTAGTCCCAATAGGGTTTTTAAAAGAATTGTTTTTCCTGAACCGTTCGGGCCGATGATTGTTAAGGCGTCGCCTTCTTCCACGTCAAAATTCAAGTTCTCAAGGACTTTTATCCCATTGAAAGAGACATTTAGGTTTTCTACCCCTAGAATTTTGGCCATAATCTTTTATAGTATAGCCAGCTTAATAGATTAAGCCACCTTAGCTCAGCTGGTAGAGCAGTCCCTTCGTAAGGGAAAGGTCCGCGGTTCGAATCCGCGAGGTGGCTCAAGCAAGAATAAGCCGTTTCAATAATTCTAGTTTTTCGTTAACAACTGCCTGGTTTTTGCCTTCGATCATGAGACGCATCAGGGGTTCGGTGTTTGAGGGGCGGAGGTTCATCCACCAGTCGTCGTAGGCGACAGACAAACCATCAAGCCATTTGATTTCTTTGGCGTCTGGAAAATGCTCGGCGATTTCCTTTAATCGTTTCGGTGAGCGGTCTTTAACAGTGAAGTTAAGTTCCGGCGTGGCAAAATACTTGTTATATCGGTCGATAATGGTACTCATTTTCTCACCTGTTTTCGAGAGAGCAGCGAGAAGGTAGAGAAAAGTTAGCAGGGCTGATTCAGCGTAAAAGAAATCTTGAAAGTAGAAGTGGCCTGATCTTTCTTCCGCGAAGATGGCTTCTTCTTTTCGCATCAACTGCTTGATAAAGGTGTGTCCGGCGCGAGAGATTATTGCCTTGCCGCCGGCTGCTCCAATTGCTTCAGGCACGGCGTGGCTGGAGCGGACATCGTAAATTATTTTTGCTCCCGGTTCATACTTGAGAAACCACTCTTCGGCTAAATAAGCGCCGACAAAATCACTGCGAACGATTCGTCCCAATTCATCGACAAAGCCGATTCGATCAGCATCACCGTCGAGGGCTATTCCAAAATCCGCGCTAGTTTCTTTTACTTTGTTTTGTAAGCCCTCAAGAGTTTCTTCTTTGAGAGGATTGGCTTCGTGGTTCGGGAAAGTCATATTCACTTCAAAAAAGAGAGGTGTGACTTCAATCGGTAATTCCTTGATGAACTTCGGAAGAAGGAGGCCGACCATTCCATTACCAGCGTCAATCACAATTTTGAAGGGTTTAATTTTTGATACATCAATTTTGCTTAAGATTAACTTCAGGTAATCATCTTCGAAATTTCTTTTTTCAATTTCGGGCTTGCCTGAAAGAGAAGCTGGGTTTAGTTTGATAGTCAGGGCTAGATCTCTAACTTCTTCCATGCCGGCTCCGGCGCCGATATTAACCGCGCCTTTAGTAAGCAGCTTAAAACCATTGTAAGGAGGGGGAATGTGGGAAGCGGTTACCATTATTCCACCGTCTGCTCTAGCCTCATTAATGGCGAAGTGGTGGAGGGGACTGGTAGCGAGGCCGCCGTCAATAATTTGTATCTCCTCGGCGAGCAGTCCTTTTACTAGTTCTTCCTTGAGAGCAGGGGAGGTTGGGCGGGCATCTGCCTGGACAACTACTATTGGGTTCTCGCTCCCGGATTTCTTTTTTAAAAATTGGGCGTAGGCGCGGCCAATGGAATATGCTCCTTTTTCATCGAGTTCATCAGGAACAATGCCTCGGATGTCGTATGCCTTAAAAATACTAGGATTAAGCATTTGTAAGAATTTTTTCGATGCGGGCCAAATCTTCTGGTGTGCTGGCTGTTAACCAACCGGTCGAGTGGATTGCCTTTACCGGATAATCTTTTAGCATTTTTCCAAT